>ENA-OPAG01000207-OPAG01000207.1-human-gut-metagenome-genome-assembly--contig:-NODE-207-length-38392-cov-6.786264_pt1 | contig 38392 bp, 31 predicted proteins | sample MGYA00241053_ERZ501422 | MGnify/ENA primary metagenome ERZ501422 (study PRJEB25962, sample SAMEA2042619) | human gut metagenome | biome: human gut; feature: human-associated habitat; material: faeces... | reverse complement strand
TAGAAGTTCCCCGGAATACAGTTGACGAATGTTATGAACAGATTATCTCGGATTTGCAAGAAGCAAAATCTGTTCTTCCTGCTATCGGCGTGGCCGCCAATGCTTACCGCACGGCAAACAGCAATCCTGTAAAATACCTGAAGAACGAATAAGCACTTAACGCCTGAAAAGCTGGCTTTGAAGAAAATATAGAAACAATAAAACTAACCGAGCTCACGAATACGGCGAAAGCCGTGAGGGGGCATAAAATAGAACAGAATATGATAAAGGTAGAAAATCTGAGCAAGTCGTTCCGCACGGAAGAGGTGGAGACTATAGCGCTTGACAACGTAACGTTCAACGTGGAAGACGGTGAGTTTGTGGCAATAATGGGGCCTTCGGGATGCGGCAAGTCTACGCTGCTGAACATTCTCGGACTGCTGGACAACCCTACTTCGGGACAATACTGGCTCGACGGCCAGGAGGTGTCGCTGCTGAAAGAAAAAGACCGCACGGGCATACGCAAAGGACAGATAGGCTTTGTGTTCCAGAGCTTCAACCTCATTGACGAACTTAACGTGGAGGAGAACATCGAGCTGCCCCTGACATATCTGAAGGTTGGCAAGGCTGAAAGAAAACAGAAGGTGCAAGAGGTGATGAAGCGCATGGGCATAACTCACCGTGCAAAGCACTTTCCGCATCAGCTCTCGGGCGGTCAGCAGCAGAGAGTGGCAATAGCCCGCGCCGTGGTGTTCGGCCCCAAGCTGATTCTGGCGGATGAGCCTACGGGTAACCTCGACTCTAAGAACGGCGCCGAGGTGATGCGCCTGCTGACAGAACTGAATCAGGACGGCACGGCAATAGTGATGGTTACGCACAACGAGCACGACGCGCAGATAGCTCACAGAACGATACACCTGTTTGACGGAAAAATCGTTGGATAGTGTGTCTGATGGTATTATCATGGCCATGACGCCACAAAGGCTCAGGCAACAGCATCAGACCAGCAACACAAAAGACGTCCTTCTGCAGTGCAAAAGGCATGCTTTCACGCTGTAAAACGTGCCCTTTTGCAACATGAAAGGACGTCTTTTGCATAAGCAGAAAACACAGAACGCCATAGGGAAAGGACTCTTTAAAGTAAACCAAATTTAGGGAAGTACAGGGATTCTGTCCCGGTAAAAGTCAACTTTAATCAGTAATTAAAAGTAGAGTCAACCAATAACAGTTATAAGTTTAACCAGAGTCAACTTTAATCAGGGAATGGCTTGTTAGAAGTCAACCAATTTTAGGAAAGGACACTGTAAACAATTTAGGTTTATTTTTTTGCGAAGAAACTCGTCACTCGTCACATTGCGACATAACGTCCTGAATGTCAAATCGTTGCGGTGTGACGAGTTGCCGTTGCAACTCATCACACAGAGTAAGCCCAAAGCAGGAAAATACATAAAATTGCTACGATGTGATGAGTTGGAAATTCAACTCATCACACATTAACAGTCTAACTGTCAGCAACTTACGCACGGATGTGACGAGTGATGAGTTTTTTCAAAAAACTTTTTACGGCTTATTTACGGCGGACAATTTTGCGGCAAACGGGCAAATACAATAATCGCCCACTACAGACATGTCATTATAAGGACCAATAAAACCATGCTTTTAACCAAGCAACACGCTGGCGTATAAAAGAGAAACACAAGCAAAGCATGCATAACAGACATCAGAATTTTGCGTTCAATGCTCACGGCTGACCATCGTGCGCAAAATCGTCAACGCGTGATTAATCTTAATCATACATGTTCTGAATCTTCTATAAAAAAACAAGCTGCCTCATAAAATAAATGAGACAGCCTGCGAAATTGTCAGTTATATATAAAATTGCAGTAATTATTTTACAACAACCTTCTTGCCGTTCATGATATAAACGCCCTTCTTAACACCTGTAAGAACAGTTGCAGCAGGAGCCTCCTTAACGAGGATACCGTCGATTGTGTAAAGCTTAACAACGGCATTGGCATCGTCACCAAGAACAGAATCTATACCTGTAGGATCAGTGTTGAATTTACCTGTGATCTCAACGCTGTCGCCATTGCTGAGCATTCCACCTTCTACAGTCAATGTAACCTCACGGTCCTTGCTTACACCGGCAAGTGGAATATGGCTTACATAACCCGCATAAGATTTATCATAAGCAAACGGAACATCCTCTGCCTTGAATTCCTTTGTCTGGAGTGTACCGCGGTTGTTGAGCCACTGCAGCAGAACCTTGTCGAAAGTAATAACGCCAACTTCCTCCGGCAACCAGATTATAATCTCGCTGCAATCAGCCAAAGAGCTGCCTTCAGTAGGCAAGAAGTCATAATAAAAAGATATTTCCTGCTTCTTCAGAGGATAAGTAACAACGATGCCACTTGTTCCAGCAGAAGCGTTGTTTGTGATAATGGGACGTCCGTCTGCGGTTGTAAGGCCCTTGATATTCATTGTTATCACAGTCTGTACCTCGCCATCTCTTGAACTTTCTACTGTTTCAGGGAAACGATAACCGCGGATGTCTTCTACAACAACAGTATTACCATTGATTGTAAATTCAGGATTAAATGAACCCATAGAACCGGCCTCTGAATCGCCATAAGACAGGTCTACAGTTACCTTACTCTTATCAGTATTAAGTTCGTCTGTGAAAGTAAATGTCAGCAAGCCTTCTTTTCCTGTTTCAGGATAATATGTGTAAAGAGTTGTACCCTGTGCCGGATCTATAGAAACCAGCTCACCGGGCATTTCGCCCATAATCAGTGTAACAGAATAGTTTCCGTCCTCACCATAAATCACGCTCTCGTCGTTAGCATCGCAAATACCTTCAAGAGTGATTTTAAACTTATCACCAACATCAAGTTTACCGTCTTCCGCCATCTCACGGATAAACTTGCTCAACTCGATACTATAGAAATACTGGGTTGTATATGTACCATTGATATATCCTGCAGGAATCTCTTCCTTTGTTTTAAATACGCCGTCAGCCTCCTCACCATACTCAATCCAGTTGTGGGCTATGTTAACCGTACGGTCAAAAGCCAATTCAAGGTTTGAGCCAGAAACTGTATAGGTATCACCATCCGAAAAGTTAGATGTCAATGTGATAGGCATGCCTTCTCCGTTACCATAATAAATTGTAACATCTATTGAAGGCTCAGTAATCATACTGGTTGAGAAATAATAAGTTTTTCCTTCCTCAACCTCGCTACTGAAGATTTTGTGACCTTCAGCGTCATAGCTTATAGAAAGGTTGTTGCCCTCTTCACCCATGGCATTACATTCAAACATCATAATGCCAAAATATCCGACATTAAAGTGGATGGTGTTGCTCTCAATAGCCTTCAGCTGTAAATAGTTTGCACCTGGCTGCAATTTAATAGTTACAGACTCAGACGGGTCATTAATCTCAATCGGAGTAAAAGTAACAGCCTTTAAACCTGTCAACCCCAATACAATACCGATTAAAGTAAAAATAAGTCGTTTCATGTCTAAATATTCTTGTCTGTTTTATTTTGAGGAAAAAGCTAAAGGCTGGTCGTTGCGCTATTGCCATAAGGCTAAAGCGACAGGCTGCAGCCTTTAGCTTTTTTATTTAAGATCTACGGCAGATTAGCGGATAACCACTTTCTGGCCGTTGATGATATAGATACCCTTAACGAGTTTCTTCATTACGTCTGCTTTCTTACCCTTGCTTACGAGGCAGCCGTCTACGCTGTAAACCTCAACAACAGCATTAGCGTCTTCAACTTCTACGCCACCGATGTTTGTAGAATTGTCAACGATGAATGTATATGTCAGCTCAGGATTGAAGAGATTGCCGTCAAGATCATAGAATGTTTCTTCAGGAATAACAACAGTGTAAGTACCATCTTCTGTTATTTCCGGAGTAAACGTAATCATCATCTTATTCATGTCATCACCTGTAGCATAATCGATCGCTGCAGAGATATTGCTTGCCTCAACACCGTCTTTCTTAACTGTGATAACATTGTTTGTGTTCAGTTCACCAACACCATACTTAGAATCTACAGTGAGTTCAACAGTAGCAATTGACTTAACTGTGCTTCCGTCAGCAGGTGTAACCTCTGTAGGAACGAGGATATTCTTAGGCATCTGATATGCGAGCAGGATAACACCGTCTGTGCCATAGCTGATAGGTGTGCCATTTTCATTAACAGCTGCAACAGATACGCCTATGTTGTTCTCAGCGAGAGCAGCCTCAGGAACAGTAACTGTTATAACCTTGCCTTCAACCTTTGCTTCAGCAGGAACACGAGTGTTCATACCATAAGTTACAAGAGCAGAGTTTACTTTAGCGCCCTCACCGCTCAATGTAATATTAATTTCAGCAGGAATCTCCTTGCTGTACTCGCCACCTTCTACGTAAGGAGCCGGGTCAACAGACTCAACTGCAAGAATAGCCGGGTCAATGTTGAATGCTACAGTGAAGTCTGGGTTACATGTACCATGACCCTGCATACCATCAGTCCAAGGTGTTTCTTCGTTGAAGAACTCGTTAGCAATTGACTGTGAATCTACCTTAAGAACATAAGCACCAAACTCATTGATTTCTTTCGGAGTCTGTGTGCCAATTTCAACAAACTGAGCTGTTACAACAAGGCCAAGACCTGTTTCATCCTCATTTGTAGTCAAAATTGCATCAGCAACTTTCTCTTCACCTTTGTAAACGGCAGCTGTAGCTGTAGATGTTGTATACACTTTCTCACCATATGTAAATTCTATCTTGCCCAAGCTTGTGCAGTAAGAATTTTCAGCAGGTGTTACAGATTTGAAGTTCAAAGAAGCGTCTGCAAAACGACCATCGTTCACACCAAATGTAAAGTTGTAACCGCTTCCGAATACAACACTTTCAGGGAAGCCTTCTGCCTTAGGCTCAATTTCATTGCCCTCTTCATCAGTCAAATCAAGCTGAAGGATAACGTCTGTTACAATAGTTCCCATAAAATTATAGAAATCCTCAGACATAGTACACTTGATAATAGAGTGGCCTTCTTCAGTATATGATACTTCTGCCTTTTCCCAGTCTAATGTTCCGTACATACCCATCGGGTAAACACAGTTCTTAACTTTAACTTTCTTGTCAACTTCAACAGTTACAACCTTTCTGTCATCCTTAAAGCTGAGCAGCTGGTCTTCTGTAGGATAAACGACATTTGGTTCTGGTTCAACTTTTACAAGATTTACAACAGTCTTTTCAACTTTTGGAGTACCACCCTCAAATGTCAGAGTTGTTGTCTCAGGAGTTTCAGTACCCTGCTCCATACCTTCCTTAGTCTGATATGACTCAATAATGATTTCGTATGTATTTCCTTCATACATATACCATGCATTATCAAGAACACGGCCATCTTTTTCAATCTTAGCAGGACCAACCATTATAACATCTTCACCTTCTTCAGCCTCAGATGTATAATACTGGTGCATAATGCCTTCATCACCATGGAACTCACAGTGAACATACTTAACCTTCTTGTTCAATGTAACCTTAACCTGATTATCCCAGCTGATTTTCTCAACCTTTGAACCCTGCTCAGGCTCTGAACTTACAACCTGCAAAGAGCTGGCACCTTTCTCCTCAAAAGAAACGGCTATCTCTAAATCAAAAAAGAGTTGTCTGTTATTATAAATAACATAAGTCTTACCAGCTTCAACCTCCAAAGAAGAAAAGTTTGCATCCACACCCATTGAAACATTCAACGGAGTTCCATCCTCCAACATAAATGTCGGGTAAGACCAACCATGCTTAAGAGATAAAGTACCATCTGCAGGAGCTGTAAAGCTAGCATAAACGATGTCATTTACAACATAAGTGTCACCATCGGCAATCACATACGGATCCTCTTTGGTACCCGAACCGCTTGGGGTAGCATTGACCCCCAAGGCACATAAAAAATGCCATCAAACTGATTAGTAAAGATTTCATAATACTTAATTTTAAATTAATAATAAGTTAGCATTAAATTATATAGGAAGGGTTGGGGACTGGCCCCATACCCTTTTCTATATCTTAGGTTTTTAAGGTCCATGCCTTGCTGTCTGCTGTATTATGTTTTGTGAAGTGTTTTTCTAATACAAACATACAAGGCAGATCTAAATATTTATTTAACGATTACTTTCTTAACAACGCTTACGCCGTCGCTTGTAGCCTTTACGATAAACAAGCCGTTCTTTCCGTCTGTGCTTACCTTAACAGCACCAGAAGTAGAGTTAGCATTGCTTATTACGCTTCCGCTTACATCATAAACAGTAACGTTGAGGTCGCTTCCGCCGTTAACGCTTATTGAACCGTTCTCACCAGAAATTGTGATACCGTTTTCAGATACTGTTGCATCGTTGATTCCGGCTGTTCCGGCTGACATCTTAAGTCTTGCAGCATTCAGAACGCGCTCTGTATTTGCATCGAGCAACATAACAACAACCTTAGTGTTATCCCAGTTCTTAACGTTTTCAGGCAAGCTGAATACCTTATTGAATGCAACAGGCTGACCTGCAGTTACGCTTACAGGGATGAAACCTGATTCACCTGCGAAGTTGTCGTTTGGCACTTTACGTGCAACATCGTTGAATGTTACAACAGCAACGCTTGAACCATACTTGCCGCCCTTACCGAACTCACCGAATATCGGTTGGTCAAGAACGTAGAAACCATTAAGCTGAGGTCCTTCCAAACCATCCTCAAGAACAACAAATGCAAGATTGTGGTTCAGAGAGTTCATGGTTAGAGCATAGTTTACATTACCTGTAATCTGTATGTTCTTGCTTGAAGCATCGTAAATAGCCTTGTCGATGCTTACATCTGCAATTGCATAGTTTTCGAACTCACGCTGAGCTACATCATAGAATGTATTGTTGCCTTCTGGTGAATCGAAGTGATACTGCTCGCTTCCATCAACATACATCGGCGCATAAAGAGTGTCTATACGGTTAACCAGACCCATAGGCTGTGCTGTTATACCGAAATATGTATTATAGTTCTCATAAGCAAACTGGTCTGTTCCGATTATAGAGCTATGAATAGCGATAGGTATAACCTGCTCACCGTAAAGTTTCTCAAGATTTTCCATTGCAAGGATTCCCTGAGGACAGTTCTTACACTGCTGACCAGTGCTTTCTTCTATAACTACATGCTTTGTTGTCTCAAAAGCAAGGTTGCTGATAGTGTTTGTCTGGCTGTAAACAGTACCGCCGAGATCAATGCTTATAGTATACTTATTCTGTGCACCTACAGTCAGAGGCAACTTGTCAGGGAATGTGAAAGAATAATTCTCTGCACTTGTTATAGGCTTGCTAGGTGTATCTGTATAAGTGCTCTTGAATGAGCCGTCTTCAGAAGTAAGTGTTGCATTAATAGTGTTATAAGTCTTATCACTTGTGACCTTAACTATTACACCAACATTTGTAGACTCTTTGTTAACCTGCGTGCTTTCTACATTAGGAACGAAGTTGAAGTCGCCCTTGTAGTAAACCTTCAGATTATCCAAGAAGATCATACTCTGATTTTCGTTCTCATTAACGAAAGCGATATAGATATTCTTACCTGCATATTCTGCGAGAGATTTCTCAACATGTGTCCAGTCACCTGTCAGATTTTCCTCTGACTCACCGGGAGAAAGCTGCTCGTCATAAAGAACCTTACCATTAGCCTTGAACTTCTCATAAAGTTCTGTTGTGAAGTTAGAATAAACAGCATCATCCTCAAGAACGAGAACCTTAAGTCTATCTGCCTTTGACTTATAGTATGACTGAACGTCAAAGCTGAGATAATAGTCGGCATTTTCTATTGACAGACGAGGTATTGACATCCAGTCGTCTGATTTTCCTGTAGGATTATAGATAGATGTTGAAGCTGCACAATAGTCAGAGCTGCTTTCTGATTCACGAATTACGAAAAGCCAAGGAGAATTGTCGGCATCAAAGCCTAAATCCTGCATTGCACTTGACGGCTTGTTGTGGTCACCTTCATAAAGGAGGTATTTAACCATAGAGTTGCTAGGATCATTGAAGTCATCAGAGAAGAGGCTTCCATCAGAACTGATTTCAGGCTCGTATGCGCCGGTGTAATTAATTGTAATCTCGTTGTTCGGGCAGAATCCCATGATATCTGTTACAGAACCTGCGCTTACAACAACTTTATATTTCTCACCTTTTTCAAGATAACGCTTGAGGCTAGGATACAGCAGAACTGTGCTTTCAGATCCCTGAACAAAGTTAAGATCACAAATAGGAGAGGTCTGTCCCTCTTTGTACAATTTAGCTTCAGGTTTAGTTCCTTCATCTTTATTTCCTTCTGATATAGCGATAGACAAATCGAAGAGAATCTGTACAGGATGCTCTGAACTTATTTCAGATACATTTGCCTGATCTGCAGGAGAAACCTGCTGTACAGCAGCCGGAGTCTCGGCACGGCCGATATACTTAATTGAGATTTCATCACTCTTGATAGAGTTATCTGCCATCAAATAGAATGCTCCTGCAGGAATCTTCATTGTATATTCCTCATCTGCATTCAGAGCCTGAGGTATACCGCCAATAGTGAATGTCTTGTTACCAGACTGAGCTGTAATGTTATACTCTCTCAACACCTTACCAGAAGCGTCCATGAACTGAGCCTTAACACCAGATGTTACAGCGGCAGACTTAGAGAAAGCCAACTTCATCTGACTGAATTTAGCAAACTTAGAGCCATAAGCAGGAGATACAGCATAAGTGCCTAATGGATTAACGCTGCTTGCAGCTTCGCTGATAGTTTCAGGAAGACGGATGATATAACCCATTGTCTTTGTCTCAGACATACCGATCATGGTCTTTTCATCATCAGAAACTCCTAGAATTGTTCCTGTGAAATCATAGCCAGTACGCTCATAGAAGTTCATATCATAACGGCCAGAAAGAATTTCGTCTATTCCGTACCAAAGACTACCCACACGTACGTAAGCAGAACGGACAGGGTTTACGGCAGGACTGCAAGCAAATACAACGCCTGTATTTGAAACAGCACTTCCGTCACGGTCTTGCTCTTCGCTTTCTGTATTATATAATATACAAGAGTTGTCGCTTGTATTGTAAAGATAGCTTGAAAGGTATGAACCACCAGCCACCTGTACGATACCGGTAAGATATTTACCATTGTTACTCATTGTTGACTCGTCAACAAATGTTTCGTCAGGCACTTCTCCGAGAGCATTGTCTACATATTTGCACTCCTGAGTTGTCTTGTTGTAAACATAATAGCAAACAGTTGCAGGAGTTATAAAGTTAATAATACCAGAAAGGATGTTACCATCAGGACTAACATTGTCGATACGTACCTGCTGAGTGTTTGTTCCAAGCTTTGTTTTCTTTGGGAAGTTAGGAAGTTCAGCATACACATCAATTGCACGATATGTACCATCAGACTGCTTCTCCCACAAAAGCGGTGTTTCAACATAAGCATCAACTGAGAAGCTATCAGAATTGCTCCATCCGCTGATGTATTTGCCATCAGGTGTTACAGATGTAGCTTTTCCAGGATTCTCAGACTGAAGAGTGATCCACTTACCCTGATTCATGTCATAATAAGCAGGCTTGCTGTCATAGGTACCAACAATGATTTTTCCATCATTAGTAACGTCTGTAGCTTCGAGTGACTTTATCAAGTCTGCTTCAACCCAGAGTTCAGTAAGAGCACCTGTCTCTACATTAATAAGATAAGGATAGGCATACTTACTTTGATCATCATCATTCACACCAGCAGCAGTAGCCCACAAGCCATTGTCTGACAAAGATGTGAAAGCTGCAGCCTTGGGAAAACTCACAGTGGTAAGCTGTGCTTCCTGTGCTGAAGACGGAATTGCCCACAGCAGGCCCAAAGCCAACAGGATACATAAATATAAACTTTTCTTTACCATACAATAAAAATTAAAAAATAGGATTTATTTTACTTTACAATCACTTTCTCTATACGTCCGTCAGCATACTTCAGGATGTTTATGCCTTTCTGAGGAGCATCAAGAAGCTGACCATTGATTGAATAGCGTGCTACGACCTTATTATCTGCATTATTCTGAATACCGTCTATACTTGCAGTACCATCATAAATGAAATTAATAGTAATTTCAGAATCAGGCAGCATAGATTTAGATCCCTGAGCTGATATTTTCACTGTAGTTGTACCTGCAGCAACAGGAACCCACTCTGTATCAGTTGAGATATCAATAGTTTTGCCTGCATCTGCATTGGCATTCTTCTCTATTGTTCCTTCTTTATCCAAATTTGAACAATTCTCAGCACAGCAGGCAGCAAATGAGCCATTAGGCAAAGCAGTAACATTAAAAGTAACTTTACAGCTCTGAGATTCTGCAGAGTTATTCTTAATAAGAACTCCACTTAATGGAATCATAGGTACCTGTACAACTTCAAAAGAGCCATCAGGATTAAATATAAAATCTTCCTTATAGCCTATCTTATCCATTGTAAGAGTTGCACCATTTTCAATGGTATTGCCGTCACCATCAACGAATATAAAATTCTGTGCATTCATTGCTACACAGCTAAATAACAAAGCGATACAAAGAGTAAATAACTTTTTCATCTTGTTCTTTTTATTAAAATGTTAAAATTGTTTTTTATAGTAGGATTGAAAGAGGGTATCAATGAGAGTGCATCAAAATGGAATACACTCTCATCGACATTATTTATCATTCATTCGGCTGTGCGTCGTCTTCAGTACTGATAACGGGTACTTTAACTACCTGCTGAACACCACTATTGTTATACACGAATGCTACAACCGACATATTTTCAGCCTTCCAGTCTTCATCCAAGACATAAGTGTTTGTTACTGTCTTTTCTTCATCCCAAGCTATGCTGAAATCTTCTCCGTCCTGTCCGTTGACAGCTGTGCGGAATACATGATTATGCACATATTGAGTATTGACAGATCCGTCTGGCATATACTGAATGTTTGTTATATTGTCTTCAGTAAGCCAAAGCTGCAGTTTACCTGTAACATCAAGCACGCCTTTTGCATTAACATTTATGGTTACGGTTCTTGTAGCCTCATCATAAGATGTTGTTGCATCAAGTGTGAGCGGAGCAGAAGCCTGCAATGCGTCACGGACAATTGTTCCCCAAGACTGATATGTGCTTGAAACCGTTTTTCTGTCAATAACGCCGGTAGGCTGTGCATCTATGCCCCATGAATTAAAATAGTAATCACCTGTTTCAGTCCACAATGGGAAAGGCTGATTAGTTACAGTCTTAGAGAACGGACCGCTATGAATACCCACAGCGATGACATTCTCTGCGCCATACTGCTCTTGCAGGCTTTCAATCATTTCTGAAGCATTCGGACAGTTAACGCAACGCTGTCCTGTGAAGTCTTCAATCAATACACGTTTCGCAACTTCTACAGGCTCCACTTCAATAAAGCGGTCGTCCTCATCAATGTTGCTACATGCCATCAGAGAAAGTGCTGCTGCACAGATGGCAAACTTATTATATATGTTATTTTTCAGCTTCATCTCTGTTTAGAAGTTATAGTTGTACGAAAGTGTTACACCCTTGCTTGCCGGAACGTAACGGCATACACCGCCTGAGCAGTTATATCCTGCACGTGTACGGCCATAGCCGAGCTGTATACGGTGTGATCCTTTGTTGAATGTTACGTATCCCTGATAGTAATGAAGGTCTGTCACGCCGCTGTTATACTCGTCGGCAATTGTGAACATCCAGTTGGGAAGCACTGACAGCTCCAACAGAGCATACCACCAGTCGCCGAGGTCGTCGTCTGTAGACAGATACTGAAGTTCGCCGCGCAAAGTGAATTTATTGTTGAACTGATATTTTGCATCGGCGATGAAGATGTCTGAATGGATCATACCACCCTCGCCCTCTACTATTGTCTTATTGTAGAACTGGTTCATGTACATGAGGTTGAGTTTGAACTGACGTGTCAGTTTCTTCTCAATCTGTACGTTCAAGTCCTGATAGAAAGTCTCGTCACCCATCTTCCAGAAAGCAGAGCCATATCCGTCTGTGCCTGCTCCACCCACTACGTTAGTATCAATACCACGAATGTGAGAGAAGTTCACCTTTACGTTTGTACCATACTTACCGCCAAGGAGCGTATGACGCTTGAACTTATAGCCGAACTCACCCTGGAAGGCCCATTCGCCGTCAGGATTGGTTGCATAAGGATACATGGCTGCCAACGCATAAGTCTGATCCATCGTAAATGCCGGCAGATGGTTTATGAACGATGATGTACCGTTAATTGTTCTTTTACTGCGGAACGACATGTTGTCGCTGCGCTTTGCCTGCAGCAATACGCTCAAGCCTCTCTTTGAATAAGAAGCTGACAACATTGCCACGTTTCCTTTACGATATATATATCCGTTGTCGAACGTCGGGTCTTGTGTCTTCCACGCATATTCTGCGAGAAGGCTGAAGTTTCCTTTCTGTAAATTTGCACGCACGTCAAAAGCGTTTACCGTTGTAGGCAGGTTAAGCTTGTGCGTAGCATCAACCATGACGTCCTCTTCTTTCTCGTACTTGTTCACCCATGAAGCACCGAGTGTAAGATATGTTCCGCTGTTGCTCAGGCCCTTGAACCACTGGTCGAGACCGAGTTCAACGTCTGCACCAGACACCCATGAGTCGTTGTGTGACCAATATCTGCGCTGCTTACCGCTAAGAGCCTTTATCGAAACTCCGGGCAGCGGCTTTATTGTCAGGCGTCCTCCAAGCAGAGAGTTGTCGATGCCCAGTGTGCGCTCCTCGTATGTACGGAGGATAAAGCCTGAACCGAACTGCTCGTAGAAGTTACCTAACGTAAGGTCCCAATTTTTAAAGTGTGTTTTCAGATAGAAATAAGGAACTCCCCATCCCTTGTAGTCTTTTTCGAATCCGGGTAGAGGATGTTTCAGAAATTCGAAACGTGCTCCGGCATCGATATGCTCGCTCATTACATTCACATCAGCGAATGTGTTGGTCAAAGCCCATTCATTAACTTTTTCGGTGCCAATTGCTTCATCGTTTTGCGGAATAAGGATGTCGCTCTGGATACTTCCGCTGACGGTTATCTTTTTTTCTTCTGTCTCTTGTGCCATTGCTGTCAAAGACAAAGCAGGCATAAGCAAGAGACAGAAAATTTTATTATACTTGTGCATAAGTGTCAATTATTCTATAGTCAGCACTATGTGACATTATTTGTTTACGAGCTCTCTCACTTTCTCAATGAGTTCCTGTTCAGCTCCTTCTGTGTATCCGTTGTGTTTATAAACAATATTACCATTTCCGTCAACGATCAGTGTGTAAGGAATCATCTGAATTCCAAGTGCACGCTTGAAATCGCTGTTCGGGTCAAGCAGTACTTCATACGGCCACTCATGACTGTCAACAAGAGGTTTTACCTTGTTGATGTTCTGTGCCTGGTCAATAGAAACGGCTATCACCTTTACGCCGGTCTCTTCCTGCCACTCTTCATAAACTTCGCTGATGGCAGTCAGCTCACGGTTGCAAGGCTTGCACCATGTGGCAAAGAAATCAATGATGAAAGGTTTGCCATTGTTTGACAACGTGTCTGTTCTCACTGTCTTACCATTAATGTCTTTAAGTGTTACAGACGGTAACTGCGCATTTGCAGAACACAATATTCCTAGCGCAAAAACAATTGACAATAAAAATTTTTTCATTATTAATGCAATTTTACTGTTTTAACTTGGACAAAGTTAGTAATAATTTTGTAACGCGCTAACTTTTTTATTAGAAAAAATGCATAAAAATATTTGTTTATGATAAATATTCAGACCAAAAGACCTATTTAATAAATATTAACTATAAAGATGCAATTTTTATGCATAAATTGTTCTTTTATAGAAATGACTTAGTCGTTTTTTCTTTGTTTTTTCCTTTTTTAGGCTATTGCATACCTTCGTGACAACTAAAAAGATTATATAATAACATTATGCAAAGTAAAACTATCCGGCATTTTTCGATGTGAAAACTTTGCGCCTTATACGCCCTGTTATATCATGGCAATAATTATTGCTGCTCATATTTCTGCAAATTTAAGTGTAAAACGGACATTATTCTTTTATTTTCAAACACATGACAGGTCAATAAAAAGCAAAAGTCAATATTGTCATTTTAACAACAAAAAGCACCAGGCAGAAAAGCAGTAAAATGATACGGAAAAATTATCAAAACACTAAAAAAATTAACGCCCTATATATATAAATAGGTGTAAAGCCTTGATTAATATCAAGAGCTGCTGAATGGGCCTGATGATAGAGATGCTTAATAAGGGAACAAAAACACATCATGCAGCGGCATAAATATAAAGTATATCTATGTAAAAAAATCAGAAGCGAAGACGCCTGATAATGCGGCGAGAAAGAAGGCTGGCATAAGTCCGAAAAATATTTACATTTAAAGCTGAACGTAACATCTTTGTGACACTGAAAATCACGTAACAATAATAAACATGTTAAAAGTTATCGGGCATCCATTTGTAACTTTGCAGGCAGAAAAGCGCACATTATGTCATTTAAGTTTTGTCATGATTTTCAGGCAAAATAGAAAACAAAATTAACGGAACAGGCTTTAAAAATAAAAAATTATTTACGATGCCCATCAAAAGGGCACGTTTTACATGCCGAAACAATGCCTTTTACGACTTAAAACACGGCTTTTGAAGGCTTAAATTAATACATATTTTGGTGAAAAAACATATGTTTTAAGCCTAAAAAGGACGGGAAAAATTGCACACTTTGACACGCATACGATTAAAGGCTCTAACAATCAGGAAGTTATGCTTGCACGCGTTTTCAAGCAATATTTACGGACAAAAGATTTTATTTTTGAAATAACGCAGTTTAGAAGCGTTATTAAAATCCAATATGTAAGCAAAACGCACATAACGGCAGCAATCTGACTCTGATTCGAACGCAAGCTATACCACATCTGCAATGCCGTATCCGGGCTTGCGAAATAACAACATTTCATCTGCATTTATTTTGCTTTTCGAGCAGTTTGCACTATCTTTGCATTAAGTGGAAAATGGCTTTGCCTATATTGAAGGCAAAAGATTAAGCTGTTTGAAATGAAAGACTGCAATAAATACATCATATTCTACCAGGCAATGAAAAGGCTGTTCAGAAACAAGACGGACGTCGGAGTTTCTGAATGGCAGCTGAAGACATTGGCCGGTGGAAGGAAAAAGAACATTGAGAACGCTGCAAGGACGAAAGTCTTTGTTCTGGCGGCATACACGGCCGGAGAAGCTGCCGGACTGCCGGCTCACGGAATCAAGAACCTATAGAATGGAAACATTAAAAGAGAAAACAGCCAAAGGGCTGATATGGGGGCTGATGAACAATGGCTCCACGCAGATTTTAAATCTGATATTCGGCATATTCCTTGGCCGGCTGCTTACGCCGTCTGATTACGGAATGGTAGGCGTGCTGACCATATTCACCGCAATAGCCGGCAACCTGCAGAGCAGCGGATTCACTCAGGCACTGACAAACATGAAGCATCCTGAAAGCAGCGACTATAATGCGGTGTTCTGGTTCAACGTTATCGTAAGCATCAGCATATACACCATTCTGTTCTTCTGCGCCCCGCTCATATCGCTGTTTTTCCATCAGCCTGCACTGACCGAGCTGTCGCGCTTCGTCTTTCTAAGTTTTGTTATATCGTCGTTCGGCATTGCCCACGGAGCATACATGTTCAAGAACCTCATGGTAAAGGAAAACACCGTGACAGGATTTGCGGCACTGGTGACATCAGGCATAGTGGGAGTGGTGCTTGCAATAAACGGACAGTCTTACTGGAGCCTGGCATGGCAACAGATTATATATATCACCATAATCAACATAGGGCGCTATTTTTACACGCCATGGCATCCTACGCTCCACATAGACCTGCGGCCAATAAAGAAGATGCTTAACTTCAGCATGAAGATTTTGCTGACGTCAATTATCAACACGCTCAACAGCAACATCCTTGTGTTCATCTTCGGACGCCTCTACCCCATAAAGGCTGTGGGAAGCTTTACGCAGGCCAACAAATGGAACACCATGGCCTATTCGTTTCTCAGCGGAACGATGGCGCAGGTGGCACAGCCGGTAATGGCACAGGTTACGGGCGACAACGAGCGTGAGCGCCGCGTGTTCCGCAAGATGATGCGCCTCACGGCCATGCTTTCCTTTCCGGCCATGTTCGGTCTTGCCATGGTGGCCGAAGAGTTTATCCTGCTGACCATCCACGAGCAGTGGCTAAGCAGCGTGCCGCTGCTCCGCATTCTATGCATCGGCGGAGCATTCATGCCGCTTTACACTCTGTATCAGAACCTTATGATAAGCCGCGGGCGCAGCGACATATACCTGTGGTGCACCGTTGTGCAGATTGTCATACAGATAGCCATCGTCGTAGCATTCGCCAAGTTCGACATGCAGGCAATGGTTTGGGCATATACAGCCGGAAACATTGTGTTTATCGGCATATGGCAGTATTTCTTAAACAAGCTTACAGGCATACGGACTATAGAGATAATGCGCGATATATGCCCGTTCATGATTTCAGCGGCTGCGGTCATGGCTGCGGTATGGCCGCTTACAGCTCCAATATCCAACCTATGGCTGCTGCTGATCTGCCGCTTTATCCTTGCCGCCGTTCTTTATCTTGCGATAATGCGACTGGCGCATGCCGAGATTCTGAATGAAGCTATCGAGTTTGTCAAGAACAGGAAAAAGCGATAAAGACGATAAGCCCCAATCGGCCATTAGGATTCGGTCGGGCTTTTTGCTTTATATTGAGCGGATTTTCGTTTGATTGCGGCTATGTCAAGAAAAGCGGACTAAAATACGGATGAAAGCATGAATGCACAAAATATATAAAATAATGTGCTGTTTAATGACCGGTTGGTGTCTAAGACTAAAAGAAACGGCTGCATATCTTTCGCGCCGTGAGATATGCGAAGTTGGCTATACTGAAAGGGCAACGCCCACGGAACATTGCGGCAAGCATCTTGAACAGCGGTCCTGACGGACGATAAGGCAGAAGGCCATAAGCCTCGTCAAAGCTATATCCGTCAGTGCGCACACAACGCAAGGCATTGATCATGCCCAGCTGCAAAGGCACGGCATACACACGGCGCGAGTCGTTCTCAGTGAAGAAGTCAAGCACTATACGGTTTGCCTTCAGATATGAACGCAGATGTCGTTCCGAACGTGTATGTGTATAAGAAGCCGTGTTTTCGTCGCTGTAATAATAAACAACATCGTTGATAAACGAGCGCTTGGCGTAGAACATCAGCCTCGTCATTATAGAATAATCCTCGCTATAGTCTACTCCCGGCACAAGGGTTATGCCGTGGTCGGCATACAGACTGCGGCGGAAGAGCCGTCCCCACATGCGGTTTGACACTATGTTCTGGCACAGCATAAGCGAGAGATAGCGCCTGGTGTCGCGGCTCTGGCACGGAAGCACCGGCTCAGACAGCCCTGCCGACGTGAAGCGCTGCCACGCCCCGTCTACCACATCGGCACCGCTGCGCTCCATCTCGGCGCACAGCAGCTCCACAGCCCGCGGCGGCATATAGTCGTCGCTGTCGGCATGCATGATACATTCGCCTGTTGCGGCAGCAATGGCCACGGCACGCGTAGCCCCCACTCCGCGGTTCACCTCATTGTCTATTATGCGCACCTGCGGCGCACGGTCAGGATAACGCTCTATGACTGAGCGCAAGATGCTTATGCTGCGGTCTGGAGTACAGTCGTTTACAAACACATACTCCATGTCGCGATGTGTCTGCTCGAACAGCGAAACAGCACAACGCTCAATATACTTTTCCACCCCGTAGACGGGCACAAGCACTGATACCTTCATAAAATCTCTTGCGTTAAACGTTAAACCAACCTTACAGCCAGACCGTTATCCTCACAGGCTGCTGCCGTTTATCCCAGCAGATAGCCTGCAAGCAGAGTGCCGTTATATGCCCAAAGCCACAGCGTAAGCACAACGAGCAGCACGCGCAGCCATGTTCTGAATCTTCCGTTCTCGGCCTGTTTCACCACAAATGCCATTGCCATAGGCATTACAAACAGCCAATGGGCGCCCATTATATACACTTCGTTGATGCCGAAGCCAAGTCCCATGTGCAGGAACATGTCGAAAGCAAAGCCGCCTAAAGCCATCCAAAGGAAGCGCGAACGGCGTCCGCACCATATTCCGCCGATAAACAGCAGAACAATGACAGCCTCAACCACGTAGTTGATAATCCAGCTGTAAGGCACTATCACCGGCCTGCTGCGCAGCGTATCCTGCAGCAGATGCTGGTCGTGCAGCTGTATAGACTCGCCAAAAAGGTTCTCAACAGCCGTTTCAGAGCGCGATGTAGAAATGTCTGTCCACTTGATAAATTCGCCCTTGCCCATCGGCTTGCCGGTATGCTTGTTCCATGCCTTCTGGTGGTCTTTCACATATTTTGCCTTCACACGCTTGTTCATCTCTTTTGCAAAGGCTTTTTTTATCTCGGCACTGTCCTTCAGCGACGTTGTGTCGGCAAATGCATTGAACAGTTTCTGACGTGTCTCGGCACTCTTTTTCAGCCGTGCTTCGTGGCGTGCCTTTTCTTTAGGCAATACGAAAGTACGGTACTCCCATCGTGCAAAAACCCATATAAGGGCTGAAGGCAGCAGCACTGCAAGCAGCAGATACTTGATGCGGAAGAACTTCTTTCCGTTGGTAAAGAGCGCATATATGAATATCTTCACGCCGTTGCTAAGCGTCACGCCGGCCGTAACAAAGAACAGCAATACCGTCTGCCAGATGTTTAACCTTGTGCCGTTCAGCATTTTCAGGCCTGATATATACAACGCAAACACAAGCAGGAACATCGACACGCAGAAATGATCGGGCACTACGGCTGCTATCATGACATACGCAAACGAGAACAGCATGGCCGAAAGCACCGTGGCCTCAAAACGCCGTATCTTTATTATGTCGCGGAAGATGCGGAAGATGAATATAAACGAATAGAATGCAAAGAACAGGAGCGGAACAGCCACTATAAACTGCACAAGGTTTAGTCCCGTCATATCCATCAGCCAGCCGTCGAGCAAGGACAGCGGCCAGACCATGAACGAAAGGAAAGGATGGCGGTAAACATTATAGTTGGCTTCCCAATATGTAACCATAGAATAGGTTATCGGATCGAAGCCTGACACTACAAAGTTCTTTATAAATATATTCCAGTGCGCCCCGCCTGTATGCAGAAACGTATTGAAAGTCTTGCTTATCATCATTGCGTGCAGAGCAATCAGCACACAGAGAGCGCAGACCGACGCGGCCATTTCCTCGCGCCTTATTTTAAACATTCTGAAAAATTTCTTCATATCGTTTGTTTATATTTTCTAAAATCCAAAATCCCTGACAGCCTAATGTCCCTCATTGCGTCAGCCAAGCATCAAGCCAATCTGTCAGGCATGCCGGTCTATTCGCGGCAGTCTCACCGCCACGAAAGCGTCAAAGGCTATTTTCTGAAAGGCTTATAGTGGCTTTCGTTGGCAAAGTCAAGCAGTTCGAAGTCGCCCCTGCTGTCGCCATAAGCCGCAAGCCAATAGCTATTACGACCGGGATAAAGCTGTATCAGGCGTCTCACTTTCTCTTCGCCATAGCAGTTCTTTGAGATAAAACGCCCCGTAACAACCCCATCTCGCTCCTCTATCATGGTGCCGATGACCGTCACGCCGTCAAGTCCGGCAAAGAACGGTTCCACCCAGTTGTTTATACTCGCGCTTACAATAACCACCTTGCAGCCTTCCTCAAGCACCTCGTTAATCTTCTGTATGCCCTTTGGCCGCAATAAAGAAATGTTCTCACTCGCAAAGCGCACGCACCATTTGTTGAACTCGTCAAGCTTCATCCCTCCGAAGCAATGGGCAAAGACCTTCTGCTTTACCTTCCAGTTGGGATAAAGGCCAAGCTTCATCAGCAACAGCAACGGCAGATAGCGCAGCATACAAAGAAAGAAAGCCTTGTCGCCACGGACGAACCTTATAAACTCCAGAAGGGTATCGCGGTTGGTCAGTGTGCCGTCGAAATCAAAGGCGTGTATCTTTAAAGTACTGTCCATAATCTAAATCACAAGAAATGCTTTATACGCTTAAATCAGCTATTGTCCTTACTTTATTACATATATCAGCACAAGGAACGTAAGCGCCCATAGCAGCACCACGCACTGCGTGAACCTGTCGCGGAGCATCATCTTTGTAGGGTCGCCGCTCCTCTTGTCAACAACGGTTATCTGTATGTAGCGCAACAGTCCGAGCAGCACGAAAACCGAAGTGAGATAAAGCAGGTCTGAATGGAAACGGTTTACCACCTCTGGCGACACGGTGTACATGATATAGCACACAAGCGTCACCGACGCCGTGATGGTTATTGCCTGATTTATGAAGGTAAGGTTATACCTTATAGTATTCTTTCTCGGCGGCTCTCCCGTCTCGTTCATGCGCAGCACATCGTCGCGCCGCTTGGCAAACGAGAGGAAAAGAGTGAGCAGGAAGGTCATCAGCACGAGCCACTTGCTCAGGGCTATGTCTGTGGCAAAACCTCCGGCAAGCACGCGCAGCACAAATCCGAAAGCTATGATGCAGACATCTACAATGGCATACTGCTTCAGCTTAGAACAATAAAGAATGTTCAGAATATAATAAATAAGGATCACCAGTCCTACATTTATAACATGGCTGTATGTATCGAGCAGACACACTGTTCCAACCGACAGCAGAAACATTAGAGCCATAAGGGCCCAGGCACTCCTGACGCTTATGGCGCCCGATGCTATTGGACGCTTGCACTTAACGGGATGGCGGCGGTCGGCCTCAACGTCGATAATGTCGTTGAAGCAATAGACCGACGACGCAATGAAACTGAATGCAAAGAACGTTACGACCGATGCCCTTATGTCAGACGGGTCGAGCAGACAGCCGCCGAAGAACATGGGTATCATCACAAACACATTCTTTAGCCACTGGTGCGGACGTATCAGTTTTAACAGATTACTTTTCATTACTTCTCGTTTTTAATTTCATTTTGCCGGCCAGGCCGAAGACTTGCTCTCCCCGCAGGGCCATATGCCTCAGGCCGCCCGGTCAGTGCCATGCATTATCAATATCCGTCACATGCCGTTGCCCGCTATATGTTCTTCGGCAAGAATCCTATCACGAACGACACAAGTCGGTGCAACAGCCACGCAAGTACAAGAGAAACGGCTATCATGATAAGAGCCGTAAGACAGTAACCCAGCTTGTAGGGGGTTATGTATTTCATGACAAACTGTATGTGGATGAGATAAAGCTCAAGGCTTACCGTGCCCACAAAGGCAAGTGCCCGGCAGATAATAGCGGGCGTATGGCACAGCAGCTTCACAAGCAGCAATATCATCGACACCGTGAGCGGAATGTAGACCATGCGCTCAAGGAACAGCGGAAAACGGCCTCGCCACGACTCCTCGAACTCCACACACATGGCCAGACTCATGACAAAAATCAGCAGCACGAGCCACAGCGACGAGCCGTCGAGGCTGCGTCCGCCCTTTACGAGCGCGCCGCAGTTGATGCCGATAAGAAATATAGGTATGCGGCTGAAGAATATCTCCACATGTCCTACAGCCTTATGCACAGGCGGATAATACTGCACCATGACGGCAAGCACCATAGCGGCCACCGCAAGCCAACGGTATTCGGGATGCTTCTCTATGAGTTTCATGTACGCCGGGGCAAAGGTGTACATCATCATTATGGCAGGGATAAACCAGAACGTCAGGTCGTCAATGCGCCAGAAGCTCCAGTTTATCAGGATGTTTGCAACGAGGTCGGGCACGTTGCGGCTGTAGCCTCCGCCGGGAGTATTGATAAACGCCGGAATGTAATACAGGCAGGCCATAAGTATCCATGCCGGATAGATGCGTATGTAGCGGCGCCAGAAAAAGTTTTTCAGCGTTGGCTTCTTGCTCCATGCATACCACAGGCCTATGCCGCTGAGGAAGAGGAACATGTCAACGCCCACGTTTCCGCATCTCACAAAGCCGTACATCGGATTGCTCTTGGGCATCCACACATGGAACAGCATGACAAATATCATGGCCAGTCCCATCAGTTCGCTGCGATAGCGGCTTATGTCCGAAAGGTTTATGGCTTTTATCATATCTTCAGCTTTGGTTTTGGAATATAGCGGAACATCAGCTTAAACAGCCATGCCAGAAGTATCGACGCAACGATATACGTGATCAGTCCGGTGTAGATGTATCCGCGGTAAGACATCTTTATAATTATCTCGCGCGTGATGGGGTGCATCACGAACAGCGCCGACGATATGGCACCGAACCATACGCACGGGGCAAGTGCCCTGTCGGGTATCAGCTTCATAGTGGCAACGGCTCCGGTTACGATGAACAGCGGCACAAACAGCCACGACCAGAAATAGAAGCTGCCAATGAAAACGATGAATGCCGACACCACTACTATGGTGAGATTTATCGGCAAGGGCAGGTTGCGGCCGTGGCGGGCATAGAGTATGCCGGCACCAAAGGGCAGCATGCCGCCAATAAAGTTGTAGCGTATGCGGTTGAGAATCTCGCCTCCCTCATCGACCGACGGCGGAAAAAATGCCTGGACAGCCGTGCACAGCACTATCAGAGCCAGCGTAACAGCCGAACTGCGGCGATAGAGCACAAGACGGTAGACGATGTAGAGCTGAAGCATGAGTCCGAAATACCAGTAAGGCCCGGGCTTTATGATGTGGTCGGGGTCGGGCATCAGGTTGATATACATCAGCAGCTGAGCTATGACGCGGCCCACGGTATAGCCGTGATAGCCGTGCGGATGGAGATAGCTCACCACGGCAAAGCCTATATAGCCAAGGAACATAAGGCGCAGCAGCTTGGCATAATGGAAGCCGATGAAGGGCAGCGCCCTTACTCTCGTCGGCGTGCTGCGCTCATACTTGTAGACGAGGCCGAAGCCGCTGATAAACAGAAACACGGGCACTCCGTAATGTCCGAAGAACGACATAACGTGTATAAACAGGTTGTCGTCGAGCGTCAGCATGCGCTCAAGCAGCTGTCTCGGCTTAGATGCCGTGAAGGTGTATTCGTTCTCCTTTACGGCAAAGCCCAGAAAGTGGCAGTAGTTGTGAAGAATTATTCCCAGTATGGCTATGCCCCTGAGGGCCTTCGACTCAGCCATGCTCAGCAGTTCTTTTTTCATTGTCTTAAGTTATTTTTGTCACGGCGCCATTGCCGCGCTGCCCGCACCTCACCGGTTGCGGCGGTCTGCGCGTCAGTCTTCAACGCCGAGTTTGTCATAGTCGGTAGTGTTCTTTAACATTCTTGGTCTCTTTTCGTTATACCCGTCGCTCAGCACGTTCAGGTCGTCGCGATAATGGGGCGAGCTTATGCCGCCCAGATACAGCAGCAGATGCGGCAGCGCGTCGGTCATGTAGCGTCGGTCTTTGGCCTTCACTATGTCGTTGAACAGCGACGGATGACCAACCATAAAGCTGTGTGAGCACCATATCCAGAAAGGTATGTCGAACTCCTCGCGTGCCAGGCGCGCCGTTATCTCGGTAGAGTGCATTCGGCCGTAGAAGTGGACGTCGCCCTCATAACACTCCTCGCCATGGTCGGGCACATACAGCACGATGGCATCTTCGTCCTCAAAGCGCTTTATTATCTGGTCGACAATCGAGTCGTTATACAATATTGCGTTGTCGTAGTCGGCAAGCACGCGCAGCTCTTTCTGCTTGAGCTCGGGCCTGTCGTAGTCATCCGGATTAAAGTGTCTGCGGTCTCTCGGGAAGCGCGTGCGATAGTCAACGTGCTGCCCCTTCAGATGGAATATTATCAGATTGTTCTCTCCGTTGTTGCGCTGCAGCCTGTCATAGTCGCCCAGCAGTCCGTCGTCGTACCGGTAAAGCCGCGTGTTGCGCGTATCGAACATGGCGTGGCTCAGCTGCGGATTGTTCAGGAAGAAGCCGCCGCTGAAGTCGTAGACAGCCTCCTTAGCCTGAGGCAGGAACTGGTTGGTAAGGAACGTTACATGATATCCTGCCTTGCGGAACAGCTCGGGGAACAGCGGATAGTCGCACCATTCGCCTTTGTCGCCCACTGTATAGAGCGAGAAGAGAGCCTTGAACACAAAGCTCGTAAGATTCCACGGCGCCACAACGTCGCTGAACGGTATCAGCTCGCCCTTCTGAGCGCGTGCCTCCTGTCTTGGCGTGGTGTCTTTATGGTATCCGTACAATCCGGCATGATGGCGGTTGTAGCTCTCGCCTATTATCAGCACGATATTCTTGCTGCGGAACGAGCAGCTGTCCACCTTTGCCTTGCCGATATTTTCCACCAGGGTCTTCACCTGCTTGGCCGTAAGTTCGTTGGCATATATGCTGAACACAAGGCGGTAGCCGGGCAGATACAGCTGGGCCTTCTCCTTCTTGGTCAGTTCATGCTCCACCTGCCCTATGTTGTCGTAGGACATCAGGCGCACAAAGGCCGTCTTGTCGGCAAAACACTTGACCGTGCTGACCACGAACATCACAAGGAACAGCAGTCCGAGCCACGGCTCAGCCATGCGCCACCATCCGGGCACGCCTAAAGCCATGCCGGTCTTGGCCTCCAGCCAGGCCTTGCACTTGGGGCGGTTGTGCCATATCAGCACCCATGCCACATGGGCAAGCAGCACGAGCAGCACCCAGCCCAGACGGCTGAACACCACAGAGCCCGTGAGATACGACTCGAGAAACTCTGCCGCCTCACGGCTGTCGGTCTCGCCCACAAGCAGCAGCATCGTGGGGGTTATCGTCGTGTCGAACTTCACGAAGCAATAGACGTCGACAAGCACTATCATGTAAAAGAATACGTAGATAAAACGCTTCAGCCACTTGGCCACGCTGCGCGGCAAGAGCCACAGCACAACGCAGATTATGCTCACATCGAAGAACAGCTCGTAGGGCGCAAGCGGCCATGCGTGATATCCGCGCTTGTCGGGCACTACGGCATAAGTGCACACGATGCCGAGCACATACATGAATACAAAGAAAGCGGCATTGCCTTTTATCGGCTTGAAGATATTGGTGAACACACGTCCTGCCAGATTCAGTATTTTCATCAAATTCTAAATATTTTTGGCAAAATTACATCTTTTTATTGTATCTGCAATGCAAATGCACCGCAAATCGAATGGGGCAAAGATAAATCACACATATTTTATTATATATAGATACGTTTTATGCGCAAAAGAATGGAACGCAACGGCGTAATAACTAAAAAAACATAAAAAATGTTTTGTAATGTAACATAAACATTGTACCTTTGCGATTTCTTTAAAACAAATAACATTTCAGAATAACAACAAATCAGAACAAATGGAACCTTTTGCATTCAGGCCGCGCCTGCTGTCAACGCTGAAAAGCTATAACCGCAAGACGCTGATGGCAGACATCATGGCCGGAGTAATAGTAGGCATTGTGGCCCTGCCGCTCGCCATAGCCTTCGGTATAGCGTCGGGCGTAACTCCCGAGCAGGGCATAATAACCGCCATCGTGGCCGGACTTATCGTGTCGGTGTTTGGCGGAAGCAAGGTGCAGATAGGCGGACCCACGGGCGCCTTCATCATCATCATCTACGGCATAATACAGCAGTACGGCATGGAGGGCCTTGCCATAGCCACGCTCATGGCCGGCGCATTCCTCATCCTGTTCGGCCTGCTGCGCCTCGGAGTAATCATCAAGTATATACCCTACCCCATAATCGTGGGCTTCACGAGCGGAATTGCCGTGACCATCTTCACCACGCAGATAAAAGACCTGCTGGGCCTTAGCATAACAGATGTGCCCGCCGACTTCATCGAGAAGTGGGGCGCCTACGCCGCCAACATAAGCACCATTGACATGTGGAGCGCCATCATCGGCGTGGCAAGCGTGCTGCTGATAGCCGTAACGCCGCGCTTCAGCAAGAAGATTCCCGGCTCGCTGATAGCCATAATCGTTATGACGGTGGCGGCGCTGCTGCTGAAAAACTTTGCCGGCGTGACGTCGATAGAGACCATTGGCGACAGATTCTCGATAAGCAGCGAACTGCCTGACGCACAGGTGCCGCAGATGACATGGGAGACAATAAAGAGCCTCGTGTCGCCGGCATTCACAATAGCCATACTGGGAGCCATAGAGTCGCTGCTGTCGGCAACAGTGGCAGACGGTGTAACTGGCGACCATCACGACTCTAACACCGAGCTTATAGCCCAGGGCATTGCCAACCTGGCATCGCCGCTGTTTGGCGGAATACCGGCAACGGGAGCCATAGCGCGCACGATGACCAACATCAACAACGGCGGACGCACGCCCGTGGCGGGCATAATACACGCTGCCGTGCTCATGCTGATATTCCTCTTCCTCATGCCGCTTGCGCAGTATATCCCCATGGCCTGCCTGGCAGGAGTGCTGGTGATAGTGTCATACGGCATGTCTGGATGGCGCTCGTTCACAGAGCTTATGAAGAATCCCAAGAGCGATGTGGCAGTGCTGCTGATAACGTTCTTCCTCACCATAATATTCGACCTCACCATAGCCATCGAGGTGGGCCTGCTCATAGCCTGCCTGCTGTTTATGAAGCGCATGGCCGAAACCACTGACGTAAAGGTGATTATGGACGAGATTGACCCCAACGACGAGCTTGACATCGAGCAGGGCAACCTTGAGCACCTCACTATACCCAAAGGCGTGGAGGTGTACGAGATTAACGGTCCTTACTTCTTCGGAGCCGGTAACAAGTTTGAGGAGGTGATGGCCGTGTTCGGCGACCGTCCTGTTGTGAGGGTGATACGCATGAGGAAGGTGCCATTTGTCGACTCAACGGGAATACACAACCTGAAGAATCTCTGTATAATGAGCCGCAAGGAGGGCATCGAGATAGTGCTGTCGGGCGTAAACAGCAATGTCCGGGCCGTACTCGAAAGGTCTGGCTTCAACGAGCTTATAGGCAAGGAGAACATCTGCGACCACATAAGCACTGCCCTTAAACGTTCAAAAGAGATTATCGGAGAGAACGCGTAAGTGAAAGTGAAAAACGAACAGTGAAAAGTGAAAAATCCAAATGTTTTGTGGCTTCTGATCAACCACTCAGCATTTGGATTTTTCACTTTTATTTTTTAATTTTCATTGCGCTCTACCCTGTTTTTTCTATTAAGTTCCGATAATGCAACCTTAATATCTTCACTTTCGCAACCGGGACATAGGAAGCAAGCGGATTGAAAAATCCTGATACGCCATTCCGGCAGATTGAAAATCAGCCGGCACATTAGTCTTGCTGCTACATATCCGTAAGCACGAATAGCGGGAGAGTTGCTGTGGTGTTGCCGTGAAGCATTATTTGTTTTGATAATGCGCGATTTTGTGGGACGGGATGCGAAAAGAATGTAAGAATAGCAGATTGCCCACAGATATTTTGTATATTTGCCTGTGGAAATCAAGAGGTTAATAAAGACATCTGATAAAATTAAATGTTCAAATATGAAAACCATAATCACTGTTATTTTACTTGGTGCAATTTCTCTTGGTCTACATGCCCAGAATTTTACGCTTAAAGGGCATTTTACAGACATTGCGGATGATACTTTGCTGATAGAATATGTCAGGCGTGAACCTGACAAAAGAGTGGTGAGTGAAAGAATCCCTGTTGACTCAAACGGATTCTTTAATTACAGTTGCGACATTAAGTGGGCGTACAATGCTGAGTTGACAGTTAAATCAAACGGCTACAAGTCGCATCTCTTTCTTGTTCCCGACGAAAGTGCGGAAATAGAGGGGCCATGCGCATATTGGAAGATTAATGGCACGGCGTTCTATCAGAGGATGGACAGCATAAACCAAATGCTGCAGCCATTTTACAAAGAGTTTGACGCCGCTAAATCAGAATATGACAAGGGCATGGCCGACGGACTCGACAAAGCCGTGCTGGACAGCATAAAGAAAGCTGCCAACATGGATATAAACAAAAGGATGTGGAAAGTAACGCATCAGTATATAACGGAGCATCCGAACGATGAAATTTCGGCCGCCATCCTCCTTTCTCAAGACTATACGGACATCTTGCCTGCCATAAGGATGCTGTCTCCGGAAGTGCGCAACGGGCGTTTCAGAAACTACATAGACATAATAGACAATATGTTTTCAAGGCTTGACAAGGAAATAAAGGCGAAAAAATCAGAAAAATTAAAGTTGCAGGAAGGCAAGCTTGTGCCCGACTTTACGTTGAAAGATATAGACGGCGAAGATTTCAGCCTTCATTCCATTTTAGGCAAAGGCAAATATATTGTTGTTGATTTCTGGGGTTCCTGGTGCTCTTGGTGCATAAAGGGATTTCCGAAAATGAAAGAATACTATGACAGGTTCAGGGACAAGTTGGAGATAGTAGGTGTGGCCTGCTATGACAAGGAAGATAAGTGGAAAGCTTCCGTAAGAAAGAACAATGCGCCGTGGATACATGTGTTCTCACCCGACGGCAAAACAGAAGTACGCTTCGGCGTGACAGCCTATCCCTATAAGGTTGTTGTCTCACCGGACGGAAAGGTAATAAAATGCTTCACGGGCGAGACAGATGAATTCTACAATATGCTTGATGATGTGCTAAAGTGATTCGGAGTCATGCCGTGTAAAGCGGGTACACCGCAACATGGCCATGAATGTGACGGGCTGCGAAAGGCAAGGCAGGCCGTGTATAAGTAGGGCGCGCCTTGTTTGCATCATGATGCCGTGGGACAAAAAATCAGCCGGAACAATAGTCTTGCTGCTACATATCCGTAAGCACAGATAGCAACAAGGCTATTGTTCTGTCGGATATGCACGTGTTGTTGAGCGCAGCGAAAAATTCGACAGCATCGAATATCAGGATCTGTGATCCGAAATTCATACATATTAATCAAAAAAAATAGGAAGCAAGCGGATTGAAAATCCTGATACGCCATTCCGGCAGATTACAAATCAGCCGGCACATTAGCTTTGTTGGTATATGCCGTTTGTTTTTAAGCCACAAGGCATTTGACTTTAACTTCTTTAACTACTCTAACTCCTTTAACTACTAAAATAAACTTTTAACCTCTCCAGAATTGTCATGCTCATCACGAAACCGTGGTTTGGTGCGAAAAATTGCACAAAATAGACATTTTTGGTAAAGTATTGATATATTGATTTTTACCAAGATTACAAAACAAAAAGGCAATAGTTAAAAAACATTACTCGGCCACTTTTCACCCGTAAACGATAGGTTTAGCATCACAAAAGCATACGTTTACGACATTAAAAGCAGGCATTTGTGAACGAAAAAGGGCTGATTTTGATGTTGAAAACAGGCATAAAAACAAACGTATGTTAAAGAAACGTGGTATCAATGCCATTATCTTTAACATACGTTATAAGTTGATTTTCTAGAAAGAAAAATATTTTTGTCCTGAGTTTTTACCTATTTCATGCTGTGTTTTAACAATTAGCAATGCAATAAGAACAATGTCTGACTTACGGAAAAATAGCTCCGACATGTTATCCACCGACTTAAACTTTAGGAGCATACAGACCGTTGTCGCTGATATAACGGGCCACGCTGTCGGGCACAAGACCGTTTATCGGACGGCCGGCGGCAATGAACTGCCTTACCTGTGTGCTGCTGATGTCTATCAGACGGGTGTCTACGAGGCTGACTCCTTCGGGCAGCGACGCTGCGTCTACGGCAGAACCGCCGCGGGGATATATAACTATGCGATAATGGCTGAGGATGTCGCGCCAGGCATACCACTCGCTGAAGCGCTCCCAGTTGTCGGCACCGATGAGCAGGACGAACCGGCGGTCGGGATAGTCGCGGCTCATCGACTGAAGGGTGTGCCACATATACGACGGACGGGGCATGCGAAACTCATAGTCGGAGGCATGCATACGCGGCTCGCCTTTGAGCGCAAGCTCTACCATCTTTAGCCGCTGTTCGTCGTCAAGCAGGTCGGCAGCACGCTTAAACGGGTTCTGCGGCGACACGACAAACCATATTTCATCGAGCCCTGCGCTCGCCAAAAGCTGGCGCGCAAGCTCTACATGTCCGTTGTGTATGGGGTTGAAAGAGCCCCCGAAGATGCCGGTGGTGATCATTTTTATTTTTTTAGGAGTTAAAGGAGTTAGAGTAGTTAAAGAAGTTAAAGTCAAATGCTTTGTGGCTTATTGTCAAACATCAATCTTTGGGTTTTCAAAACTATGGTATGTAACAGCAAGACTAATGTGCCGGCTGATTTATAATCTGCCGGAATTAAGTATAAGGATTTTCAATCCGATTACTTCCTATTTTTTGATTAAAAGGTATGAGTATCGGATTGAAAATCCTGATATCCGATGCTGTCGAATTTTTCGCTGCGCTCAACAACACGTGCATATCCGACAGAACATTAGCTTTGTTGATTCTTGTGGCTTATTGTCAAACATAAACCTTTAGTTTTTCAAAACTATGGTATGTAACAGCAAGACTATTGTGCCGGCTGATTTATAATCTGCCGGAATTGAGTATAAGGATTTTCAATCCGATTACTTCCTATTTTTTGATTAAAAGGTATGAGTATCGGATTGAAAATCCTGATATCCGATGCTGTCGAATTTTTCGCTGCGCTCAACAACACGTGCATATCCGACAGAACATTAGCTTTGTTGATTCTCTACAACAATTCCCTACAAAATTTTGCATCACCACAAGGCATTTGGATTTTTCACTTTTAACTTTTAGTTTTTCACTTTCGTAAGACGTTATTCACTTAACCGAGCAGAAAGTCTTTAACTATCTTCAGTGCCTCGGCCTTGGCTTTGTCCAGGTCGTCGTTGATAACCACCTTGTCAAACTTCGGGGCGAAGGTAAGCTCGAACGACGCACGGGCTATGCGGTCTTCTATCACTTCCGGGGCGTCGGTGCCGCGTCCTGTCAGACGATTGCGCAGCTCCTCTATCGACGGCGGCTGTATGAACACGCTGAGAGCACGGTCGCCATAATAGTTCTTTATGTTGCATCCGCCCTTCACGTCCACATCAAAGACAACGTTCTCGCCCTTTTCGAGCTGTGCCTCAACCTGCTGCTTCAGCGTGCCGTAGTAGCGGTCTTTATATACTTCCTCATACTCGAGGAACTCGTCGTTGTCTATCCGGCTGAACTCTTCGGGCGTAACGAAGAAATATTCAACGCCGTTGCGCTCTGTGCCTCTCGGGGCGCGGCTTGTGCATGATATACTGAAGGCCATGCGCAGCTCTTCGTGCGACATCAGCCAGTTGATTATTGTGCTCTTTCCGCTTCCGCTAGGAGCAGAGAAGATAATGAGTTTTCCGGGCATGGTTTTAAAAAGTAGTTAAAGGAGTTAGAGTAGTTAAAGAAGTTAAAGTCATTTGCGTTTCTCATCGGGAGTTAAAAGAGTCAGAAGTAGTTAAAGGAGTTAGAGCCATATGCTTTTATGCTTGCAGGTTAAAGTCATATATTCTTGACTTTATCTATATTTTAAGCATCATACCCAAAAGCTTTCTTTATGAAAAGAACGTGCAATGGTAATGACTTTAACTACTATAACTACTTCTAACTACTTTAACTCCTAAAATTTAAAGTACATTAAGCACCTGCTCTTTTATCTGTTCCAGTTCGTCCTTCATCTTCACCACGATGTTCTGCATCTCGGCCTGGTTGCTCTTGCTGCCTGTGGTGTTTATTTCGCGTCCCATTTCCTGAGCTATGAAGCCGAGCTTCTTGCCCTGACCTATGCCGTCGTTCATGGTCTCGCGGAAATATTTAAGATGGTTTGCAAGGCGCTGTTTCTCTTCGTTGATGTCGAGTTTCTCTATGTAATAGATAAGTTCCTGCTCAAGGCGGTTCTTGTCGTATTCTATTTCGGGTATGCTCTTCAGGCCTTCAACGATGCGGCTGCGTATCTTCTCCACACGCGACTTCTCGTATGGCTCAATAGACGCCAGCAGACTGCCGATATTGTCGAGCTTCTCGCTGAACTTGTTATAAAGGGCGGCACCCTCCTGCTTGCGGAACTCCACAAGTGCCTGCAGTGCCTGCTCGACGCCGCCGCGGGCAACGGCCCACTCCTCGTCGGTCAGCACCTCTGCCTCGGTCTTGCTCATAACGTCGGGCATGCGCACAAGTATGCTGAACCAGTCTTGCGGCTCAGGCATGCCGGTCTTGGCGGCAATGTCCTTTATCTGATGATAATAGTTCTCCACCAGCGCACTGTTGATAGGCGTGGCGTCGAGAGACGCATCTTTCTCTATCCAGATTGAAAAGTCAACCTTTCCTCTTACGAGCGCCTTCGAAATCATCTGGCGCATCTCCATTTCCTTCTCACGGTATAGCGGCGCAATGCGCGTAGACAGGTCTAAGGCCTTACTGTTTAAAGATTTTATTTCTACATTAATCTTCTTCTCATTGAAGGTTACGACCGACTTGCCATAACCCGTCATAGATTGTATCATAACACTTTTGTAGTTAAATTTATGCAAAAGTACATATTTCTTCGGAAAAAAGCGTATTTTTGCACTTTATTTAAGAAGATATTTTTAATTATGTCGTGTATTTTGAATATTGAGACGAGCACCAACGTGTGTTCGGTAGCAGTAAGCCAGGACGGCGCCTGCATATTCAGCAAAGAAGACCACAGCGGCCCGAACCATGCAGTAAGACTTGGAACATTTATTGACGAAGCCATTTCGTTCGCCGACAGCCACGCCATTCCGCTCGATGCCGTAGCCGTGAGCTGCGGCCCCGGCTCATACACCGGCCTGCGCATAGGCGTTTCGATGGCCAAGGGCATATGCTATGGCCGCGACATCAAGCTGATAGCCGTGCCCACGCTCGAGCTGCTCACAGTGCCCGTACTGCTCACACATGAGCCCGAACCCGGAGCGCTGCTCTGCCCCATGCTTGACGCACGCCGCATGGAAGTCTACTCGGGCATATACGACCGCTCGCTCAAAGAGGTGAGAGGCGTGCAGGCCGACGTGGTGGACGCCGACACGTATAAGGAATTCCTCGACAAAGGCAAGGTGTATTTCTTCGGCAACGGCGCATGCAAGTGCATCGAGGCCATCAACCACCCCAACGCCGTGCTGATAAAAGGCATTGAGCCGCTGGCCAAAAACATGTTCCCGCTGGCAGAGAAGCGCATGGCCGAGGAGAAATTTGAAGACGTGGCCTACTTCGTGCCCTTCTATCTGAAAGACTTCGTGGCAAAGACACCGAAGAAACTGCTGTAAGCCACGGCGCAAAAGCGCACACGGGGCAAGGACAACAGAGACACATATCACACTACATTTAAACGGAATTTAAACAAGAAAGAAATGGAAATCGATGGATTAGACTACAATACACAGCGCAAGAAGCTCACGCTGCCCGAATACGGACGCGAGGTGCAGAAGATGGTAAACTACGCCATGACGCTCAGCGACAGAGAAGAACGTCAGAAATGCGCAGAGACCATAATATGCATCATGGAGCGCATGTTCCCGCAGAACAGGGAGAACATTGACTACAAGCAGAAGCTGTGGGACCATCTGGCCATAATGAGCGACTTCAAGCTCGACATCGACTATCCGGTAGACATCAACGAGGCTAAGAGCATAACCACAAAGCCTCAGCCCATGGAATATCCAAAACAGAAGAACCCCATAAAGCACTACGGCGGAATGGTGTTCGAGCTGTTTGAACAACTGATGAACATGGAGCCCGGACCCGAGCGCGACGAGCTTACGAGGCTGACGGCCAACCAAATGAAACGCAACCTGATACAATGGAGCCACGGCTCGAGCGACGACGAGAAAATAGCCTCTGACCTGGCACGCTTCACCAACGGGAAGATACAACTCGACCTCGACACATTCAAGTTTAATGTGGGAAGTCTGAAGGAACCCGGAGAAAGGAGAAGGAAAAGAAGATAACGCTAACAGCAACGTTAACCAAATCAAGACCCGAACATGGAATCTTTCATCATAGAAGGCGGACATTCGCTCAGCGGAACCATAACACCGCAAGGCGCCAAGAACGAGGCGCTCGAGGTGATATGCGCATCACTGCTTACGCCCGAAGAAGTAAGAATAAAGAACATACCTGACATTCTTGACGTAAAGAATCTCATTCTGCTGCTCACAGACATAGGCGTGGATGTAACCCGCATAAGCAGGAACGAATATTCGTTCAAGGCAGAGAACATCAACCTCGACTATCTGGAGAGCGACGAGTTTATACGCAAATGCGCTTCGCTCAGGGGCAGCGTGCTGATGATTGGGCCGCTGCTGGCACGCTTCGGCAAGGCCGTAGTGACCAAGCCGGGCGGAGACAAGATAGGACGGCGACGCCTGGACACCCACTTCCTGGGATTCAAATATCTGGGCGCAAAGTTTCTGCACAACGACGAAAGAAACACATTCGAGATAAACGGCAAAGAACTTAAGGGCTGCTACATGCTGCTCGACGAGGCATCTGTAACCGGTACGGCAAACATCATAATGGCAGCCGTGCTGGCAAAAGGAACAACGACCATATACAACGCGGCATGCGAACCCTACATACAGCAGCTGTGCCACATGCTCAACCAAATGGGCGCACGCATCAGCGGCATTGCATCAAACCTGCTGACGATAGTGGGCGTCGACTCGCTGCACGGAACCGAGCACAAGATACTGCCCGACATGATTGAGGTGGGCTCGTTCATAGGCATGGCAGCCATGGTGGGCGACGGCATACGCATAAAGAACGTGTCGCTGCGCAACCTCGGCATCATACCCGACGCATTCCGACGCCTCGGCGTAAAGATAGACACTGAGGACGACGACCTCATCATACCGCACATGGACCACTACGAAATCGACTCGTTCATTGACGGCTCGATAATGACTCTGGCTGATGCTCCATGGCCCGGACTCACGCCCGACCTGCTGTCGGTGCTGCTTGTTGTGGCCACTCAGGCAAGAGGCAGCGTACTGTTCCACCAGAAGATGTTCGAGAGCCGCCTGTTCTTTGTAGACAAACTGATAGACATGGGCGCACAGATAATACTCTGCGACCCGCACAGAGCCGTGGTGGTAGGCCACGACCATAACGTAAGGCTGCGTGCCGGACGCATGACAAGCCCCGACATACGAGCCGGAATAGCGCTGCTCATTGCAGCCATGAGCGCCAACGGCACAAGCCGCATAGACAACATTGCGCAGATTGACCGCGGCTACGAGGACATTGAGGCACGACTGAACAACCTCGGAGCCAAGATTGAGCGCATAAGCTAAGCATAAAAGCGAAACAACAACAGCGATGATAAGACAAGAGGAAGTTTTCAAAATCGGCAAGATAGGCAAGCCCCACGGTGTGAAGGGCGAGGTGTCGCTAATGTTTGAGGACGACGTGTTCGACAGAGTCGACGCCGACTATCTCGTGCTGCTCATCGACGGCATACTCGTACCATTCTTTTTCGAAGAATACAGGTTCAAGAGCGGCGAGACAGCCCTTGTGAAGTTTTGCGACATCGACACCAAGGAGCAGGCGCAGGAACTCACCGGATGCGACGTCTACTTCAGCCGCAAGCTGGCAGAAGAGAGCCAAGACGCCATGTCGCTCAACGAGGCCGAAAACTTCAGCCTGCTCGACGCCAACAACGACAACCGCCTGATAGGCACGGTCAAGTCGGTTGACTATTCAACTGTAAACACTCTCTTTAACGTAGAGACACCTGACGGCAAGGAAATAATGATACCGGCATCGGAAGACTTCATCATTGACGTCGACACCGAGAGGCACATCATTGTGGTAGACCTGCCCGAAGGACTTCTCGACCTTGAATAAGCAGACGCCACGGCCCCACGGCCGCAAAGCGCGCCAAAGACGATACGGAACGACGAAAGACAAGAGAAACAAATTTAGAAGTTGGGAGAATTTAAGATTTTATGAAGAAACAGATAGCCATTCTCGGTTCAACAGGCTCGATAGGCACACAGGCACTGCAGGTGATTGACGAGCATCCTGACCTGTTTGAGGCTTACTGCCTCACGGCCAACAACAAAGTGAAAGAACTGGCCGAACAGGCACGCCGCTACAATCCGGCAGCAGTGGTGATTGCCAACGAAGACAAGTATGAAGAACTGAAAAGCCTGCTCGCCGACCTGCCCGACATAAAGGTGTATGCAGGCAAACAGGCCATAGACGAAATAGTGGAGGCCGGCCCGATAGACATGGTGCTCACGGCAATGGTGGGCTTTGCCGGACTTAATCCGACAATTCACGCCATCAAGGCACACAAGAAGATATGCCTTGCCAACAAGGAGACTCTGGTTGTTGCCGGAGAACTGATATGCGAGCTGGCGCAGAAATACCACGCACCGATAATACCCGTTGACAGCGAGCACTCAGCCATATTCCAAAGTCTGGCCGGAGAAGGCGACAACGAGATTGAAAAGATATTGCTGACGGCATCAGGCGGCCCGTTCCGCAACTTCACCAAGGAACAGCTTGCCACCGTAACCAAGGCCGACGCGCTGAAGCATCCCACATGGAGCATGGGCGCAAAGATAACCATAGACAGCGCCACGATGATGAACAAGGGCTTCGAGGTTATCGAGGCTAAATGGCTATTCGGCGTTCCGGCCGACAAGATTCAGGTGCTTATCCATCCGCAGAGCATCGTTCACAGCGCCGTACAGTTTGCCGACGGAGCCGTGAAGGCACAGCTCGGAGTGCCCGACATGCGCCTGCCCATACAGTATGCGCTGACTTACCCCGACCGCATTCACCTCAACGAAGACCGTCTCGACCTGTTCAAGCAGCCGCTGGAGTTCTTCGAGCCCGACTTAGACAAGTTCCGCTGCCTTGCCCTTGCCTTCGAAGCGATAAAGAAAGGCGGCAACATGCCGTGCATTGTCAACGCTGCCAACGAGATTGTCAACCGCGGATTCCTTGAAGACAAGTGCGGATTCACACAGATGAGCGACATCATAGAGAAGACCATGAGCCGCGTAAGCTTCAGCAGCGCGCCCGACTATGACACCTACGTAAGCACCGACGCCGAGGCAAGGCGCGTGGCTACCGAACTGCTCGGGGCACACTGATAAAGAAAGAATAAATAAAACAAGTAACATATTTTTATCCAAAAGCAAAACAATCCGACGGCGGCGACCGGCCGCAGAAAGAAAAATTAAGAAAACAGAGACATGGAAATATTTTTGATAAGACTGCTCCAGTTTATGCTGGCAATCTCTATTCTCGTGCTGCTGCATGAAGGCGGCCACTTCTTCTTTGCAAAACTTTTCGGCGTAAGGGTTGAAAAGTTTTACTTGTTCTTCGACCCATGGTTCCACCTCTTTGAATTTAAGCCCAAGAAAAGCGACACGACATACGGCGTGGGATGGCTTCCGCTCGGCGGCTACTGCAAGATTTCGGGCATGATAGACGAGTCGTTCGACACCGAACAGATGAAGCAGCCGGCGCAGCCGTGGGAGTTCCGCTCCAAGCCGGCATGGCAGCGACTGCTGATAATGGTGGGCGGAGTGCTCGTAAACTTCCTGCTTGCGCTGTTTATCTATTCGATGGTGCTCTACACATGGGGCGACTCATACTACCGCCTGGACAAGATGACGATGGGTATGAAATTTAACGACGCTGCCAAGAAGATAGGCTTCAAGGACGGCGACGTGCTGCTGCGAACCAACGAGAACACGCTGACAAAGTTTGACGTCGACATGTACCGCGACATAGCCAACGCGCAGACCGTAACCGTGATGCGCCAGGGCAAGGAGATACAGCTCACCATGCCCGAAGACATGAGCCTGCTGACCATGCTCAAGGAGCAGCCCGTGTTTGTAAAGCCGTTCATCCCGGCCGACATAGACAGCGTGATGCCAAACTCTCCGGCAGCAAAGGCAGGCATGATGAAGGGCGACAAGCTGCTGGCTATAGGCGGCAAGAGCATTGACTCATGGAACGAGTTTGACGACCAGATGGCCGTAATGGGCGACATGCTCAGCGTGGCCAAGACCACAAAAGACAGCATAAAGGTGCGCACAACCACGGTGGTGTTCTGCCATAAGGCCTCACCCGAGAAGCGCGACACGGTGAAAATGGTGCTCAACCCTGACCTTACGTTAGGCGTAGGCCGCACATATCTGGCAACATACTACAAGCCCGAAACCGTAGAATACGGCTTCTTTGAGAGCTTCCCTGCCGGAATAAAATACGGTATCGGCGTGCTCCGCGGATATGTAGACGACATGAAATATGTGTTTACTGCCGACGGTGCCAAGTCGCTGGGCGGCTTCGGATCTA
>ENA-OPAG01000204-OPAG01000204.1-human-gut-metagenome-genome-assembly--contig:-NODE-204-length-38511-cov-4.967547_pt1 | contig 38511 bp, 37 predicted proteins | sample MGYA00241053_ERZ501422 | MGnify/ENA primary metagenome ERZ501422 (study PRJEB25962, sample SAMEA2042619) | human gut metagenome | biome: human gut; feature: human-associated habitat; material: faeces... | reverse complement strand
TCGACTTTTTAATGAGTTAAGGATGTTTTGTTAAAAATTATGTACGTTCGCCCTGAAGCGTCTTTCGGGACGCTTTTTTAATAAGTGGGTGTTCAGCTTTTTTAATTAAAATCACAACCTATTTAATCGTCATTTTTGCAACGGCTATGAAACTTCAAAACGATACTTTTCTTCGGGCACTCTGCAAATTACCTACGGAGTACACACCGATTTGGCTTATGAGACAAGCTGGGAGATACCTTCCTGAGTACCGACGTACTCGCTCCGAGGCTGGAAGTTTCATGAGATTGGCGACAAATCCTCATTATGCATGTGAAGTGACGCTTCAGCCGGTAGATCGGTATCCGCTCGACGCTGCGATCCTCTTTTCCGATATCCTGACGATTCCGGATGCTATGGGATTGGGCTTGTCCTTTGTCGCCGGCGAAGGCCCAAAATTTGAGAAACCAGTACAGGACGAGGCCGCTGTTAAGGCGCTTTACGTACCTGATCCTGCCGATAAACTGAAATATGTAACGGATGCCGTTTGTGAAATTAAACGCGCCTTGAATAACCGTATTCCTTTGATTGGTTTTTCCGGCAGCCCCTTTACACTCGCCTGCTACATGGTTGAAGGCGGAAGCTCTGCCAATTACCGCAAAGTAAAGGAGATGATGTATCGACGTCCTGACCTTTTTAATGCCATCCTTGAAAAGAATACGGATGCTGTGATCGCTTATTTAAATGCGCAGATTGACAGCGGCGTGGATGCAGTGATGGTCTTTGATACATGGGGCGGTACACTGTCTCATGAAACTTATCTGCAGTTCTCTCTGCCGTGCTTGAAACGTATCGTCAACTCGGTAAAGCGGGAAAGGCATGGTCAGAAGATCCCCACCATTGTTTTCACAAAAGGCTGTGCTCCTTGGATTAAGGAGATCTCTGAGATCGGTGCAGATGCAATGGGAGTCGATTGGACGGTCAGCCTCGGAGAAGTTCGCGCATTGACTCAGGACAGAGTTGCCCTCCAGGGTAACCTGGACCCGTCGGTGTTGTTTGCTGGCACAGAAGTCGTGAGAGAACAAGCCCGTAAAGTTATCGAAGACTTCGGTCAAGTGAGTAACGGCGGTCATGTATTTAATTTGGGCCACGGAATTGACAAGGATACCGATCCTGAAGTTGTTGCTGCGCTAGTCGATGAAGTTCATTCTTATAGCCGTAAGTTCCACTCCCGTTAAGACTCCATAGGGCATTTTCCTCACACCCGATCTGCCCAAAATTTACGGAAACGGAACCAGAAACTAGGAGTTCAGTTCAAAAATTGCTAATCTGCATTGAAGTGAACTCCAAATTTTTCATAGGTTGGAAGGAAGACTATTCACATCGGTTATGGCAAAAAGGATCGCAAATGTTATTGTGGACTCGCCGATAAGGGAGCCCCTGGATTACCTTGTGCCTGCCGATCTGGAAATCCAAGTAGGCCAGCGGTGTCTGGTGCCGCTCGGATCCAGAAAAGTAATCGGGATTGTCATAGGGTTCTCTGAAGAAAGCCGATTCTCAAGATTAAGGGAGGTCATTTCTCGAGTTGATGACGTCTCACCTCTTTCCTCCGGTTGGTTAGCACTTACTTTGTTCTCTGCTCGCTATTATCAAAGCGGTTGGGGACAGGTGGCGATTCCTGCTCTTCCTAAATTTTTCAGAAAGCTTCCCGGAAAGCTACATGAACGTTCGCTTGAACGTTTAAGAAAAGAAAAGAAGCGGTCTGTTAAGAAATCCTCAGAGAAACCGCAGCTCAACTCAGAACAGAGCGCGATTGTTGAAGAAGTCCAATTGGATGGGGCCTTTTATCCTGCACTCATTTTTGGGATCACAGGCAGCGGAAAAACCGAGGTTTATCTCCATTTAATGGAGAAAGTCCTATTGAGGGATCCTGAAGCACAGGTTCTTTTAATGGTGCCGGAAATTAACCTTACGCCTCAGCTTGTCGAAAAAGTGCAGAGTCGTTTTCCTCAATTCGAAGTCGTTTCCTGGAACTCAGGAATGGCGGAGGGACAAAAAGCCTCTTCTTGGCTCGCCTGCCATGAAGGCAGAGCAAGAATTTTAGTCGGTACACGTCTCTCCGTATTTGCGAGCTTTAAGTCATTAAAGCTGATCTTAGTTGACGAGGAGCACGATCCTTCTTTCAAGTCTCAGGAAGGAGTGAGGTATAACGCTCGCGACCTAGCGCTGAAACGAGCATCCATTGAACAAATACCGATCGTTCTCGGCTCTGCAACGCCGTCGCTGGAAAGTTATAAAAACGCCCTGGAAGGGAAATTCAAATTATTTAAGCTGACGCAGAGGGCAAATTCAAATGCTCATTTGCCCCAGCTCTCATTAGTTGATATCCGCAAGGACAAGCCGATTAACGGCTTGAGTCAGGAGACAGCGAATGCCATTACCGAAACGATTAATTCCGGGCGTCAGGTAATTGTATTTTTAAATCGGAGAGGTTTTGCTCCGGTGGTCGAATGTAAGAACTGCGGGTGGCAGTCAACGTGTCCTCACTGCTCGACTTACGCCGTATTTCATAAGACTACCGGGCGACTAACCTGTCATTATTGCGGCTGGTCAACGCCTCTTCCGAAAACTTGTCCGAAATGCGGTTCCTACGAGCTACTACCGATAGGACGCGGTACTCAGAGGGCCGAAGAAGAACTGGAAACTCGATGGCCGGAAGCAAGAGTTTCAAGGCTGGATCAGGATTCGGCCCGTCAGAGAGGAAGCGCAAGTCAGGTACTCGATGCCGTTCATAATGGGGACGTTGACATCCTCATCGGTACCCAGATTGTCGCAAAAGGACACGATTTTAAAAACGTGGGGCTCGTCGTCGTGTTAAATACTGATCCTCAGCTGTTTTCTTCCGACTATAGGGCTAGGGAACGGTTGTTTTCCGTATTGATGCAGGTTTCGGGAAGGGCCGGCAGAGATAAAACGGAGGGTAAGGTTTTAATTCAAACGCGTTACACCGAAGATGACATTTTTAAACACCTGAAGTCCCAGGATTATGAAGGGTTCGCGGCCGGTGAGCTTGAAGCCCGACGCGCGAGTTTCATGGTGCCTTTCTCTGCTCAGGCTTTGATTGTCGCAGAGGGCAAAGAGATTTCTTCGGTCCTGGCTTTTTTGCAAAAACTTAAGGCACTGGCCGAGAAAATCAAAAGTCCGTCCATACGAATTTTCGAACCCGTTCCGCTGACGGTTCAAAAAGTCATGGATATAGAGAGGGGACAGCTATTGATCGAGGCGGACAGCAAAGTGGAGATGCAGAAATTTTTAAATCGATTTCAGCCGGAAGCTCTTTCTCTAAAAGCGAAGGGTTCTTGGTATATCGATGTTGACCCATTGAATTATTAGTATGGATAGAAAAGATTTTGAAATTATGGCCCCGGTGGGGTCTCGCGAGTCATTGGCTGCGGCCTTTCAGGCCGGAGCAGATTCTGTTTACTTCGGCATCGGAACGCTGAACATGCGTTCAAAATCAGCCAATGAGTTTACGATCGACGATCTCAAAGAGATTGCTTCGCTCTGTGCTGAACGCGGCGTGAAGAGTTATTTAACCGTGAACACGGTTATTTACGACGAAGATTTGCCGCTGATGAGACAAATCGTCGATGCGGCAAAAGAAGCCAAGATATCTGCGGTGATCGCCTCGGATGCTGCCGTTATGATGTACTGCAGGCAGCAAGGGGTAGAAGTTCACCTTTCCACGCAGCTCAATATTTCCAACGTGGAGGCGCTGAAGTTTTACAGCCAGTTCGCTGATGTCGTGGTTTTGGCAAGAGAACTGAATCTTCGCCAGGTAAAACGAATTTACGATGAGATTCAGCAGCAGCGCATTACGGGGCCTAGAGGCGACCTAATCAGAATTGAGATGTTCTGTCACGGTGCTCTTTGCATGGCCGTGAGCGGCAAATGCTACCTTAGCCTGAATAACGCAGGAAAGAGCGCAAACCGAGGTGCCTGCATGCAGACGTGCCGCCGCGCTTACATCGTCAAGGACAAGGAGCGCGATGTCGAGCTGGAAATTGACAACCAGTACATCATGTCGCCAAAGGATCTGAAGACAATCGGCTTCATGGATCAGATGATCAAGGCCGGTGTCCGCGTCTTTAAGATCGAAGGCCGTGCCCGCGGACCTGAGTATGTCAGAACTGTCGTGGAAGCATATGACCAGGCGATTCGCCAAGCCTTAACGGGCGAATGGAATGAAGCAATCAGCAAGAGCTGGGACGCTCAGTTAGCGACTGTTTATAACCGCGGTTTCTGGGGCGGTTACTATCTTGGTCAGACCATGGGCGAATGGAGCAATCGTTACGGCTCACAGGCGACCGAGAGAAAGATTTATGCGGGAAAAGGAATTAAGTATTTTGCCAAGGCTCAGGTTGCCGAATTTTTGGTACAGGCGGCTGAACTTAATGTCGGAGATAAGCTTCTTATTACCGGACCCACGACAGGTGCAGTCTATGCCACGCTTGATAATCCCTACGTAGATGAAAAACCGGTGGAAAGAGTCTTGAAGGGCGAGCATGTGACTTTCAAACTTAAAGAAAAGATTCGAGAGAACGACAAGCTCTATATCTTGAAATCGGTCGTAAGCGAGGATCTGTAAAAGCTTCCTGAGATGGCGCACCCGGCGGGAGTCGAACCCACTACCCCTGCCTTCGGAGGGCAGTACTCTATCCAAATGAGCTACGGGTGCGAAGTTAACCATTTTACCTAAGCAAAACAGAAGAAAGCAAATCTGAGTGCGGACCTCCTCGGCGAAAACTTCGGAACGAGAGGTAAAAACTAAAGTTTTAACTTTAAAATTTGCGCAAAGGAGATTGTATGAGATTACCTACCAGTATCGAACTAAAAAAGAAATCCCGGCTCCTCGCTATTGAGTACGGGAATGATCGCTATGAGCTGCCCTTCGAATTTTTAAGAGTATTTTCTCCTTCTGCAGAAGTTCAGGGACATACTCCCGACCAGGCAAAGCTTCAGGTCGGCAAACGTGATGTCGATGTCTTGGAAATTCTTCCTATCGGATCCTATGCCTTGCAAATTAACTTCAGTGACGGACACGACAGCGGAATTTATTCCTATGACTACTTGGAAGAATTAGGCAAGAACAAAGACTCACTCTGGCAGGCTTACTTGGAGGATTTGAAAGCGGCCGGTGCGAGCCGTGACCCGAACAATCCTGCCAATAAACGTTTTGAAGAGCCTCCGAAGAAGAAGTGCCCGAGTCACCACTGATATGAACGAACAGAATCAAAAAGAGAATCAAGCTGAAAAACTAACGGATTTCGGCTTTTCGAAAGTTAAAGAAACCGACAAAGAAAAACAGGTAAAGGCTGTTTTTGACCAAGTTGCTCCGAAATACGATTTAATGAATGACGTGCTGTCATTCGGTATGCATCGGCTGTGGAAGCAGTATGCGATTGATCGCGCGGAAATTAGATCGGGGATGAAGGTTTTGGATATCGCCGGAGGCACCGGTGATATGTCGCTTCTCGTTCAGAAGAAACTTTCAGGTACCGGAGAGGTGTGGTTATCGGATATCAATCATGAGATGCTGAAGATAGGAGACGAACGTCTGAAAAATGCCGGTTACCATCCTTATGTTCTTACCTGTGATGCGGAGTATCTGCCCTTCCCTGACGGGTATTTTGATGTCCTCATTGTGTCGTTCGGTTTAAGGAATATGACGCACAAGGATCGGGCGCTCAAAGAAATGCAGCGTGTTTTGAAACCGGGCGGCAGACTGATGGTTCTGGAGTTCTCTAAACCCAATGCTTTGATGCGTCCTTTCTACGATTTTTATTCCTTTAAAGTGATGCCGTTTCTTTCGGCAAAGATCGCCGGACACTCTGAAAATTATCGTTACCTCGCAGAGTCTATTCGGATGCACCCCGATCAAAAAACTCTTGCTAAAATCATGCGCGAGGCTGGGTTCGATAAGGTCGAATGGAAGAATTTAACCTTTGGGATCACAGCTTTACATATCGGATATAAAAACTAATTTGAGGATCTACATGAAAAAATTCTTAGCAGCCCTCCTTATTGGTCTCTCTCTGGTTTCCATCACATTGGATGCCTCGGCTGCCCGACTCGGAGGCGGTGCAAGTTTCGGTCGCTCTATGAGCGTTCCGAAGGCAGCTCCTTCTTCCCCCTTCAAAGCTCCTTCCGCTGCTGCTATCAAGCGCCCGGCAACTGCCGCAGCCGCCGGTGCAGCCGCGAAGGCTCCGATGAGTATGGGCAAGCGCCTTTTAATCGGTGCAGCTGCGGCCTTGGGCTTTATGGCCTTGGCGAATATGCTCGGTCTCGGCGAAGGATTTGCCCAGATGCTTATGATTCTGACGCTTATCCTGCTGGCCGTAGTGGCATTTCGCTTCTTCGCAGCTCGTAAGAGCGGAGCATCTGCAGCATCTGCCGGCGCTCCTGCCGCTCAGCCGACTCAGGATGCCGACTTTGGACAAAGCCGAAGCGAAGCTGCCGTAAGAGAACAGCCCGCTTTTAATCCTGCTCAGGCTGTTCGCCCCGGTTCTGCTATGGATCAGTTCTCCGATGAGCCCGCAGCGGCCTCGGAATCTACCTACGGCGCACCGGCTGATTTCAATCAGGAAGAGTTCCTGAACATGTCCACAGCTTACTTTAAGATGCTTCAAAAAGCATGGGACAGCGGTGATATGGATGATCTGTCCAACTACACAACAGATGATCTGTTTATTGAACTCACACACAAGCGTCGCGAAATCAAGGGTGCTAACCTGACGGAAATTGTCAATCTGAATGCTTCCTTAGCCGGATTTGAGACAACCCCGACAGAGTATGTAGCTTCTGTTCTGTTTACAGGCAGCTTGAAGGAAAACGGCGAACCGACGGAAATCAAAGAAATCTGGAATCTGGTTAAGCCGAAGGAAGGCAAGACCGGCTGGCTGTTGGCCGGCATTCAGCAAGCCTAAAGTTGTATTTTTACGAAAAATGGGGCTTAGGCCCCTTTTTTCTTTTAAGACACCCACTTTTTATCTACAATTAAAAGACTTAGGGCCGGAGTGACGTGTATTAGTCAGCCCCGTTTTTTAGTCATTTTTCTGAGGGTCTAGAAGCAGTGAAACTGACTCTGTTCGTTGGTTTATATTTGCTCTGCACGGTCGCTATCGGTCTCTTTGCCGCGACACGAGTTCGTAGTACAACCGACTACGCTTTGGCCGGACGTTCGCTGCCGCTGGTCATGGTGATTACGGCAACTTTTGCTACCTGGTTCGGAAGTGAGACCGTACTCGGTTTACCCGGTCAATTTATTAAAAACGGTTTAGAAGGCGTTGTTGAAGAGCCTTTCGGCTCAAGTATGGCGCTTATCCTCGTCGGTATGTTTTTCGCCAGAAAACTGTATCGAATGAGTTTGCTGACCATCGGTGACTTTTACAGACGCCGCTACGGAGTTTCGGTTGAGCTCTGCTGTTCTATCTTCGTTGTTCTCTCGTACCTCGGCTGGGTTGCTGCTCAAGTAGCTGCGCTCGGACTCGTCATTCATCTTCTGACGGAAGGCTATGTTTCGGTCAGCAATGCAATGATCGTCGGCACGATTGTGGTTCTGATTTATACGGTTTTCGGCGGTATGTGGTCGGTGGCCTTGACCGACTTCTTCCAGATGATCATTATTGTGATCGGTCTGGTACTGGTGGCCTATTTTGCCGGATCCATGGCCGGAGGCCCCGGCAAGGTGACCGAGTATGCCGTACAAAATGACCTTTTCAGAATCCTGCCTGAAAATAATTTTAAATCGTGGATGTTCTGGATTTCCGCAGCCATCACCATGATGATCGGGTCGCTTCCTCAGCAGGACGTTTTCCAGCGCGTGATGTCGGCGAAAAGTGAAAAGATCGCCTGTTACGGCCCGATCTTGGGCGGCTCTTTCTATCTGCTGTTTGCTTTCGTTCCGATGTTTATCGTCATCGCAGCAACAGTCGGAGCACCGGAACTTGCTTCCAAGCTGATGGCCGATGCTCCGCAGGAAATTCTGCCGACGTTCATTAAGGAATACATGCCCCTGTGGCTCAGAATTATGTTCTTCGGAGCGGTCTTGTCCGCCGTGATGTCGACGGCTTCTGCCACGATGCTGGCGCCGACAACTACCTTCGTGGAAAACGTCTTGAGAAACCTGATGCCTCTGAGCGACCAAAGAGAGCTGAAAGCGATGCGTATCTCTCTCGTAGTGTTCGCCATTGGCGTTCTGACTTACGCGCTTCTCATGGAAGGTACACCGATCTACGAACTTGCGGCAATGGCTTATCAGTTTCCGGTAATCGGCGCATTCTGGCCTTTGACTCTTGGTCTCTACTGGAAACGTTCGACCACGTTGGGATGCTGGCTTTCCATTATCGCAGGTTCTGCCGTTTGGGGCGTGCTTTCCTTCACTGGTCTCGGGGAAGAGTTCCCGGCACTGCTCGGCGGATTCCTGGCGGCCGGAATCGGACAGATTGTCGGCTCTCTCCTGCCGCTTCGCATGAATCGTGAGTGCGTTCGCAATTGGCAGGAAAACAAAGATAAATATCTCTATATTGCTCAGTAACTTTAGCTCTTCGTTTTATGAATATTGTTATTTTGGCAGCCGGCCTCGGTAAAAGGATGTTTTCGCATTTGCCTAAAGTTCTTCAGCCGGTCGGCGGTAAACCCATGCTTGAACATGTCGTGGAAGCCGCTAGAAAGCTTCCCGACGCCGGAAAAATTATCGTCGTCGTAGGACATGGTTCAGAAGAGGTCAAAGCAGCGATGGCCGGTCAGCCCGTTAGCTTTGTCCTTCAAAAAGAACAGAAAGGGACGGGGCACGCCGTGCAACAGGCGCTTGAAGCGATTAATCCTGAAGAACCCACGCTTATCCTTTACGGAGATGTCCCGCTTATCTCTGCCGAAACTCTTTCGACGCTTGAGAAAGCGGCCGGAGACGGTTTTTCTCTGTTAACTATTGAGCTGGATAATCCGAAGGGCTACGGGCGCATCTTGAGAAAAGAAGGAAAGGTGATCGGTATCGTTGAAGAAAAGGATGCCTCAGAGGATCAGAGAGCCATTAAGGAAGTGAATACCGGCTTTATGGTCCTTCCTTCTAAAGAAATGAAACGCTGGCTCGGCAGCCTTAAAAATGACAATAAGCAGCAGGAATACTATCTAACGGATTTGGTTGCCATGGCTGTTGCTGAAGGCCGGGAAATTAAAACCGTTATGGCTCAAGATGCCTGGGAAGTCGAGGGAGCCAACAGCAAGGTTCAGCTTGAAGGTCTGGAGCGCGCATATCAGCTTCGTCAGGCGAAAGAACTCCTGGAGAAAGGGGTCCGATTAGCAGATAAGAACCGCATCGACATCCGCGGAACACTGACCTGCGGTAGAGACGTTTTTATTGATGTCGGCTGCGTTTTCGAAGGCGATGTGGTTCTTGGAGACAAGGTTGTTGTCGGTCCGTATTGCGTCATAAAGAACACAAAAATCGGCAGCGGGGCGGTCATCGATGCTTATTCACATTTTGATCAGGCTTTAGTCGGTGAAATTGTCAAAATCGGTCCCTTCGCGCGCCTTCGTCCCGGAACCGCATTGTCTGATGAAGTACACATCGGGAATTTTGTCGAAATTAAGAAAAGCGACATCGGTAAAGGCTCAAAGGTTAACCACCTGACTTATATCGGTGATACAACGATGGGCTCCGGTGTCAATATAGGAGCGGGAACCATTACCTGCAACTACGACGGCGCCAACAAATTTAGAACCGTCATTGAGGACGACTGTTTTATCGGCAGCGATACCCAGCTGGTAGCACCCGTAAAAGTTGGTAAGGGTGCGACCGTAGGCGCAGGAACGACAGTGACCAAGGACGTCAATGACAATACACTTGTTATCAGTCGTGTGAGACAAACAGAAATTAAGGGTTGGAAACGCCCGGTAAAGAAGAAATAAGGAATATCAAACTATGTGCGGAATTGTTGCCGGCGTAAGTTATAGAAATATCGTTCCCATCCTGACGGAAGGTCTTCGCCGGATGGAGTATCGCGGGTACGACTCTTGCGGTGTCGCCGTTGTTGATGACGGCGAGCTGAAACGTTCCCGAACGGTTAAGCGCGTTCAGGATCTGATCAGACAAACGGAAGAGGATGAGGTTAAGGGGCCTACCGGAATTGCTCACACCAGGTGGGCTACACACGGCGCCCCTGAAATTCGCAACACACATCCGCTTTTTTCAAATAATCAGATTGCCGTTGTTCACAACGGGATCATTGAAAACTACGCTTCCTTAAAAGAAGAGCTAATCGGCAAGGGCTATGAATTTGTCAGTCAGACAGATACCGAAGTGATTGCTCACTTAGTTCACTTTTATTACAAAGGCGACTTACTGGAAGCTGTAGAAAACGTTTTACGACGCATTCGCGGCGCTTTCGCGTTAGCTATTTCCTGTAAAGATGAACCGGGTCGTATTGTCGCGGCTCGGGTCGCAGCGCCTCTTGTGATTGCTTTAGGAGAAAACGAAAACTTTGCTGCATCTGATCCTATGGCATTAGCTGGCGTCACGGATCATTTCATTTATCTGGAAGACGGTGATGTGGCCGACGTTCAGCAGCAGTCGGCCGAGATTTACTCTCTTCAGGGCGATCAGTTTGTCAGAGTTGACCGTCCCGTTTCAGTTGTTCAAGGTTTCAGCCAGAATATTGCGCTCGGACCCTACACGCATTACATGCAGAAGGAAATCTTTGAGCAGCCTCAGGCGATTTCCGATACCTTGGAAGGTGTTGTCGGTATTTCCAGCTCCATGTTCGGGCACGAAACTCCTGCTATGTTTAAGCGCCTCAAACGCGTTTTGATTCTTGCCTGCGGCACGAGTTATTACGCGGGAATGGTCGCCAAGTATTGGCTGGAGGCTCTCGCAAAAGTCCCATGTGATGTAGAGATTGCGAGCGAATATCGTTATCGAGAATCCGTTCCCGATAAAGATACGCTTGTCCTTACGATCTCTCAGTCCGGAGAAACTGCTGATACGCTCGCAGCACTGGAACATGCCAAGAGTCTGGGCATGGACATGACGATGACGATTTGCAATGTCGCAACGAGCGCAATGGTGAAAAGGACTCGCGCCCACTACATTACCCGCGCGGGCGTAGAGATCGGTGTCGCGTCTACAAAAGCCTTTACAACACAGCTGGCCTCCCTCTTCCTGATGACCTCTGCCATTGCTAAAGAAAAAGGTCTGCTGTCAGAGGAGGAAGAAAAGGCTCGTCTGCAAGATATGCGCCATCTGCCTGAGGCGATGCGTGCAATTCTCGAAAAAGAAAATGAGATCAAAGAGTGGGCTTCTGTATTTGCGCAGAAGAACAACGCTTTATTCCTCGGACGCGGAATGCATTACCCGATCGCCTTGGAAGGCGCTCTAAAGCTAAAAGAAATCAGCTACTTACATGCCGAGGGCTATCCGGCCGGCGAACTCAAACACGGACCGCTTGCACTGGTCGATGCCGAAATGCCTGTAGTTACCGTTGCTCCTAATGATGAGCTGTTGGAAAAACTCAAAGGCAACATGGAAGAAGTTCGTGCGCGTAAGGGCGAGTTGTTCGTGTTCTCGGACCAAGGATGCAATATTCAGCCGTCTGAAGGCATGCATGTTATTCAGCTTCCGGAAAATTACGGCGCCCTTTCTCCGATCCTTCATGTCATTCCTCTTCAGCTGCTGGCCTATCACACGGCCATTGCAAAAGGAACAGATGTGGACAAACCGAGAAACCTCGCTAAGAGCGTGACGACCGAATAGTCGTCTCGTTTTGAACCCAAATGCAAAAGCCGGCGGTGAGCCGGCTTTTTGCTGGATATTTAGATTTAGGAACCTGCAATGAAGGTTCTGATACCGGAGCCGATGAACTGTACACCGATGCAGATGAGCAGGAAGCCCATCAATTTGGTCAGCACGGCGGTACCCGAAGGTCCTAAACGGCCGGAAATGTAATCTGCTGAACGTAAAACGATCCAGGTCACGGCGCAGGTTAAAACAATGGCGACGCCGGTCATGAAAAACGCGCCGGCCATGTCCATAACGTTGGGAAGTTCAGCGATTTCGGAAGCAATACCGATAACGACAGCGATCGTACCGGGGCCGCTGATTCCCGGCATTGCAATGGGGAAGAAGGAATAATCGTCCTTGTCGCGGCGCACAACCGGTGCACCGCCCTGATCACGGGAGCCGAAAAGCATCTGGTAGCCGATGATCCCGACAACAAAACCGCCGGAAATACGAAGCGCTCCATAAGAGATGCCGAAGAAGACGAGCAGCAGGTTACCTGCCGCCAGGCTCACTAGCATGATGGCTGCGGCGTAATAACAAGACCAGTTGGCTTGCTTTTTACGCACGTCTAAAGACATACCTTGCGTCAGACTGATGAAAAGCGGAATCTTGGAGAGCGGATTTGTAATAACGATGAGACTGACAAATCCGCCGAAGAGGTATTGCAAGTAAAAAGAATCGAGCATGACCCGAAAATTGATGTAACTAAAAAATTAAGCTGAATGATAAGACGACTCACAGAAGAAAGAACGGTTTTCTAGGGATAACGCCTAAGGAATTGAAATCGATCTTCGAGAGGTCTTGTGTTTGCAGACAATTGGGCCTTGCAGTCTCGGCAGCTTAAGCCTGTCCGATCCTAGCTTTGAGATATTTAATAAAAATGTCGGCGCAGAGACGGACTTCGTCTTGGACGATTTGATCGTTCAAAGAGACTGAGACGCCGCAGAGACGTTTCATATAGAGGTCAGACTTGAGCATTTCAATGTAATGCTGAGCCAGCGGTTTGAGCTCCTCTAAACTCAGCGGAAGCTTGTTTTCCAGCACTTTAGCAAAGCACAGGTAACTTAACTCCGCGCCCTCGCGGTAGTACCAATTCCCGATATCGGGGTCTTTGGCTGCCTGTGAGAAAATCAGTCGGGAAGTATTGACGGCTCGGTCGTCCAAGATCGAAGTCAGAAAGACCTTGCCAAAAACAATGAGTTCGTCCTCCCACGGACGTGACTCATCGTAATGTTCTGCGTATGCGAAATAAACTTCCTCCACCAAACTTTTCAGGCAGGCCAGAAAAAGACCCTTCTTAGATCCGTATAACGAATAGATGGTTGATCGTGAGCCGCCGGCGTCCAAGATGATCTTTTCTAAAGAAGCTCCTTCATAGCCATGTTCCAAAAATACTTTGATCGCCGTATTCAGCAGCTTTTTCTGGCGATCTTCACCTCGTTTTGTTTTAGGAGTGTTACTTTTCGAAAAGATTTCGGTCTTCATTTTGAGAACTCTTTGCTTTGCATCTTTGAATGTACTGTACCATACGGTACATTATTTTAAGGGTAACAATATGAAAAGACGTGATTTCGGGCTGAGCCTTATCTCTTTACTTTTAATGACTCAGGCACCCGCCTTTGCTCAAGAGAAAAAAGAAGTTTGTTTGGTGGTTCCCTTTCCTCCGGGCGGGGGCTGAGACAATCTGGCTCGATCCGAAGTTGAATACTTATCCAAGAATTTAGGAAGCACGGTATGGATAGCCAATCGTCCCGGAGCCGGCGGAAATATCGGAACAAGCTCCGTCGTCCAGGCAGCTCCTGACGGAAAGACGTTCGGTTACGTCACCAACGGTATCTTCTGCGTCAATCCGCTCCTTTATAAGACGACAAACTTCGATCCGATGAAAGATCTGATCCCCGTCGGCCAGCTTTCTAAGATCGGTCTGATCATGGTACTAAATCCGAAGGCGATTCCCGGCGTGACGGATTTACCTTCCTTGATCAAGTACGCTAAAGAACATCCCGGAGAGGTCAATTTTGCTTCCTCGGGCGTAGGAACAACCAGCCATCTTGCAGGACAGTATTTTGCCCAGGTAACCGGTACAAAACTTACCCACATTCCGCACGCGGGCGGTGCCGCAGCTCTGGTAGAAGTATTAGCCGGCCGAATTCCTTTTATGATCGACGTGAGCAGCAACGTCCTTCCTCATATCCGCAAAGGAGCCTTAAAAGCCCTTGCCGTTACGACGCCGGAGCGCCTCTCGGCTGCACCGGAAGTTCCAACGATGAAAGAGGCAGGTGTCGAAGGATATGAACTTTACGCTTGGGACGGATTCGTGCTGCCGAAAGGAACGCCCGCTCCCGTTGTGAAGAAATTCTCCGACACCATTAAAGCGTTAAAGAATTCGGAGGATGCCAAGCAAAAAATCTTAAAACTCGGTGCTGAGCCGGTATTTTCGGGTGCGGATGAGTTTGCCGCATTTATCGCTGCAGAAAAACCGAAATGGAACGCGCTGGTTTCTGAAATCAAAGCAGATAGCCACTAAAATTTGCCCATTATTTACGTATTGAGGAATTAAAAATGCAGCCGATGTTGGATACGTCACATCTTCCTCGAGTTCCGGAATGGAAAAAAGCCGGAGATTTCGAAGATATTCTTTACGAGAAATCGGAAGAAGGGATTGCCAAAATTACGATTAATCGTCCGCAGGTGCGTAATGCATTCCGTCCGCTGACCGTAAGAGAAATGGAAACGGCTTTAGCTGACGCTCGCGACGATGAAAACATCGGTGTCATTATCCTCACCGGTCAAGGGAAAGATGCCTTTTGCTCCGGCGGAGATCAGAAGGTCCGAGGCAACGGAGGCTATGTCGGCGGCGACGGCGTTCCGCGTCTGAACGTTTTGGATTTTCAGCGTCAAATCAGAACCTGCCCTAAACCCGTCATCGCAATGGTAGCCGGATGGTGCGTCGGCGGAGGACACGTTCTTCACATGATGTGTGATCTTACGATTGCGGCTGACAATGCACGCTTCGGCCAAACCGGTCCCCGCGTCGGTTCTTTTGACGGCGGCTGGGGTGCTTCCTACATGGCTCGTATTGTCGGTCAGAAGAAAGCCCGTGAGATTTGGTTCCTCTGCCGTTTCTACGATGCTACGGAAGCGTTAGAAATGGGCTTAGTAAACACGGTCGTCCCTTATGAAGAACTGGAAGCTGAAACCGTGCAGTGGTGCCGTGAGATCCTTGCCAATTCTCCGATCGCTATTCGCTGTCTGAAAGCAGCCTTGAATGCGGACTGCGACGGCCAGGCCGGTTTGCAGGAACTGGCAGGCAATGCCACGCTCTTGTACTACATGACCGAAGAAGGCAAAGAAGGCAAAGAGGCATTCCTCGAGAAGCGTCGTCCTAACTTTAAGAAGTTCCCTCGTCTCCCCTAAGCCGAGAGGGAATATGTCGATCGATTTAGATCACAAGCTTTCGGTACTGGCTGCGGCAGAGGAAGCCCCTGATGCTGTGGCTGTCCGCAGCAACGGTGATTGTCTGACATACGGAGTGCTCGCCGAAAAGGTACGAGACATCCTGCCTCAGCTCGGTGATACGCGGCCCTATCCGCTGATTGCGCGCCCTGATCTTGATACGCTGATAAAGGTGTTTGCGCTCTTAGAGCGCAAGCAGCCGATACTGCTTCTTCATCCCGGTCTTACCGAGCACGAACGCAATACGCTTCTGGCAAGCATTGAAGGGCTGGATCATCATTTTCCGGGAAATACGGCTGTTATCTTGTTCACTTCCGGGACCACCGGGCTGCCCAAACCGGCGATTCTTACTCGAGAAGCATTGGCTGCCAGCGCAGAGGCCTCTCGAGATAATATTCCTCTCAGTCCCGGCGATGTTTGGCTGCTGTCGATTTCGCCCGCGCGTATCGGAGGTTTCTCCATTCTGACGAGGTCTTTGATTGCTAGATCGGCAATCGCGCTCGGCCCGAAGTTCTCGCCGAAAGAGTACCTTCGTCGTCTGGAGGTTGATCGCGTCACCTACTCTTCTATCGTCCCGACGATGCTGCGCATGATTTTTGATGAAGCACCCGAATGGCGTCCGTCAAAAAACCTGAAAGCGCTTTTGGTCGGCGGTGCTCCGACATCGGAAAAACTGAAAGCAGAAGCTGAGGATAAAGGCATTCCGGTTATTTTGACCTACGGGATGACCGAGACAGCGAGCAATGTCGTGACCACACCGTTTGCCGAACGATATCGGCGCACCTGCGGAAGCGGGAAAATTAATAAAGGTGTTCAGATAAAGTCAGAAGACGGACATCTTTTTATCAAAGGGCCGATGCTGATGCACGGTTACTGGGGAAGAAAGCCTCTGGTGCCCGGCGCCTGGTTTGACAGCGGAGATATCGGCGAAGTTGATTCGGACGGCTCAGTATGCGTCTTTGCCCGCCGTAAGGACGTTATCCTGAGCGGCGGAGAGAATGTCTATCCCGCGGAAGTCGAAGAGGCTCTGGAAACGATTCCCGAGGTTAAAGAGGCTTTGGTTTTAGGTCTTCCTGACGAGACTTGGGGAGCCATTGTGACGGCACTGCTGGTTCCGAGAGATGAGCAGAAACTGCCTTCGGATGCGGAACTGACTGTAAGACTTAAGCCAATCCTGGCTTCTTATAAATCCCCTCGGCGCATTGCCTGGGTAAAGGAGCTCCCAAAAACAAAAGCCGGCAAACCGGACCGGAATGCCGACAATCTGAAGGAGATAAACTTCCGGACTCTCCACTACAAATCCTAATAATACAAACGGCTCTGAAAACGAGCCGTTTGTCATAGAGTAAGCATTTTTTACCGCTTACTTCTTCACTTCGTCCGAAAGTTTTACGGGAATGAATTCTCGGCTTCCGTTTCTGTCAACGAGAACCGCCAGGCTGCCTTTGGCTTTGCTGACGACTTCGTTTAAGTCTTTTTCGGTGCGGATCTTCTTACCGCCGGCACTGATGATGATGTCACCTCTGCGCATTCCGGCTTCAGCGGCTGCTCCATAGACAGACTCGACAAACAATCCGTTCGAAACGCGTTTCTTTTCCTTGTCGTTGAGCGGTCTGACATTGGCGCCGAGGGCATTGTTCTGAGAAGCAGCAGGCTTCTTAAAGTTCAATTTGCCGTCGGTCGGCATTTCTCCGACCACGATGACGAGGCTGACAGGTTTGCCTTCACGCATTGCTTTAACTTTGACTTTGGCACCGGGCTTTGTAGAAGCAACCGCCTGGGACAGTTCTCTGATATCGGCAATCGGCTTGCCATTGTATTCGATGACGATGTCTCCGTCACGCAGACCTGCCTTATCGGCAGGACCGTCTTTTTCGATCTGAGCGATCAGGGCGCCTTTAGCTTCTTTCAAATTAAAGCTTTTAGCTAGTTCAGGCGTGAGCTGCTGCATCAGGATGCCGAGTCGGCCTCTGGAGACCTTGCCGTTTTTCATCAGCTCGTCTTTGATCTGGACAGCCAGATCGATCGGAATGGCAAAAGACAAGCCCATGAAACCGCCGGAAGTAGAGAAAATTTGGGAGTTGATGCCGATAACTTCTCCCTTCATGTTGAAGAGCGGTCCGCCGGAGTTACCGGGATTGACGGCAACGTCAGTCTGGATGAAGGGAACAAACTGCTCGTCGGGAAGGTTGCGGCTTTTAGCGGAGACAATTCCTGCCGTGACGGTATTGTCCAGTCCGAAGGGGGCGCCGATGGCGGCAACCCATTCTCCGACTTTAACGTTTTCCGATTTTCCGAGTTTTACGACGGGCAGGTCTTTCCCTTCAATTTTGATGACAGCAATATCGGTTTTAGGATCTGTGCCCAGAACCTTGGCCTTGAATTCACGCTTGTCGGTAAGATGAACAGTGACTTCATCGGCTCCGTCGACAACGTGGTTGTTCGTGAGGATGATGCCGTTCGGATCGATGATGAAGCCGGAGCCCTGGCCGCGGCGTTCGGGCGTCATACCCGGGCCGTTGAAATCACCGAAGGGAAAGGGAAAGCCGAAACGACGCAGCATTTCAAGCTGCTCGTCGGGCATGCCGTTCTGAGGGCCGACGCGTTTTGCTTTCCTTACAGTAGAAATGCTGACAACCGCCTTCCCGTTGTCTTCGACTAACTTTGTAAAGTCCGGAAGACCGGAAAGCTGAGAGGTCTGAGCGTGAGCCTCGGGGAAGACGGACACATTGCCGAAAGAACCGGCAGTTAAAGCCGCTGCACAAGCGATGGTCAGAACAGCCGGCTTGAGAAGCTTATTAAAAAACATGCTTCCTTTTCTCCTAAGAAATGAGCGGAAAGATTGCTTTCTATATTAAATTTTGGACTTAATTAAGCCTTAATCTTCAAAGAGCTAAGGTAAAAAAGTATGTCTCCTATTCATCTTCGGCAGAGGACTGATTTTCAACCGCTGCCTTGCAGATCGGAAAGTCGATGCTAAAGCAGACGCCCTTTCCTTCGATACCCTCGGAAATAGACGGCTTGCCTCCGTGCAGCTCTGCGACGCGGCGCACGATTGCGAGCCCCAGGCCGGTGCCCGGAATTGTTTTCGTTCCTTCCGCTCGGTAGAAACGTTCAAAGATTCTTTCGCGCTCGGCTTCCGGGATGCCGGGACCGTTATCGCAGACACGAATGGAAGCCTCGGTATCCCTGACCAAGGTCTCAATTCGTATTTCTCCGCCTTCAGGTGTGTACCGAAGCGCGTTATCGCACAGGTTCGTCATCAGCAGCCGAAGTGCATCTTCGTTGGCAACCACGACCGTCGGTGTCTCGGATACGGCCCATAAATGAATATGCTTCTGCTCGGCGATAGGACTGAGATCTTCGGCAACCGATCGAGCCAGCTGCGTCATGTCCACGGGAAGGAAAGGCCGGGAGCGATTATCCGGGTCAAGACGCGCCATGGTGAGGAGCTGAGTCACGAGTCGAGTTGCACGTCTAACGCCGTCTTTTAATCGTCCGAAGGCTTTTGCCCTCGCCTCGTCCGTCTTTGCCCTTTCGGCGAGCTGAATTTGGAGCGTGAGCGCAGTCAGAGGCGTCCGAAGTTCATGGGCTGCATCAGAGGCAAAGCGCTGCTGAGCCTTGATGCTTTCTCCGAGCTGACCTAAAAGGTCGTTTAAGGCGTTTACCAAAGGTACGATTTCACGCGGCATGCCCTTCATGGACAAAGGCTGCAGAGAAGTCGGAGATCTTCTGGCAATGGCTCCCGTCGTTTTGTTAAGCGCATGAAAGCCCTGTCCGATAATGACCCAAACCACAAGTCCTACCAGCAGGATCATGACGAAAAGCGGGAGGAGCACCGGCTTAGCCGTTTGAAACGCGATTTCGCTTCGAATGAACCTCGGCTGAGCTGCCTCAACAATTTGTCCGTACGGATTTAAGAACGTATAGGCACGCCAAGTCTTGCCGTCGAGCTGGAAGTCAGAAAAGCCCACTCGGTCCATTACCGGCAGGGATTCCATCCGTCTGGACAAGGCAACGGTTCCGCTGATCGGATCATAAATTTGCACGACAACACCTTGCTCGCGGTTCCCGAAGCGGCGCTTGAGCTGTACGACATCCTGAGAGCGAATGTTGTCAAAAGAAAGGGCGACCTCGCGCAAAGAATCATCCAGCAGGCGGTCGACCTCCCGCTGGACCGAATAATACATAGCGACTCCCGTGGCTATGGTTGTCAGAGCCAGTACGATGCTTAAAGCAACGAGGAGCCGGGTCTTAATTGAGTACATTAGGTTTCGAGAACGTAACCCACTCCGCGAACGGTCTTAATGCTGTCTTCGCTGAGTTTCTTACGAAGGTGATGAATGTGAACTTCAATCGCGTTGGAGCCGATCAAGGATTCGTAGTTATAGAGCTTTTCTTCCAGCTGGGCTCTGGACAATACGATTCCCGGGCGTTCGGCCAGTGCAAATAAAAGTGCATATTCCTTGCTCGACAAGAGCACGGATTCTCCGTTAAACAGCACTTCGCGTGTCGAGGGATTAATGGTGAGGCGTCCTCTGCGGATGATCGGATCGCTTCTACCGGCCGAGCGGCGCAGAAGTGCACGAATTCGTGCACTCAGCTCATCCAAGTCATAAGGCTTGATAAGGTAATCGTCGGCACCGGCATCTAATCCTTCAATGCGGTCGTTTACGGTATCGCGGGCGGTTGTGACCAAAACCGGCGTATGGTTTTTGCGGAAACGAATTTCTTTTAATACAGCGAGTCCGTCCTTGCCCGGCAGTCCGAGGTCAAGAATGACCAAAGAAAACGGGGTGGTATCCAGGGCAATAATCGCAGAGTTTCCGTCTTTCACCCAGTCGACGGCATACCCCTCTCCTTTAAGACCGTCAGCAACGGCTTCTCCGATCATTTCGTCGTCTTCTACTAACAGAATTCTCATCTTATTCTCCGATACCAAAATTTGCACAGTGTTTCATTCTCGAGAACTCAAAAAGCACAAGTACCGAGACTATCCCGCTATAGTTGGTGTAAAAGATTATCAGCTATTACGATACGCCATAAAGGATGGAGGCGCATATGAACGATTATCCGATTGTAACGGATGAGAACGGGGTTCCGAGGGCTCCTGTTCCCCCGAGTTTAGTGACGGTTACTCGCGTGGTTTATGCACTGCATGCACTATCCATTTTGATCGGAGTCTTTACCGGCGCTTCTATTGCTACGGCCTTTGTCTTCGGATGGCCTTCCATTATTGCCGTCATCATCAACTACGTTGAGCGCAGCGACGTGCGAGGAACCTACTTAGACAGTCATTTCTCCTGGCAGATTCGCACCTTTTGGTATGCGCTGCTGTGGATCGTCATTGTCTGGATTCTCGGACTAGCGCTTGCCGTATTCCTTATCGGCTTCGTTATTTGGATTGTGGGTTTTGTCGTACTCGGCATTTGGGTGTGCTACCGAATTGTTTACGGCTGGATGAGATTGTCTGACGGCCGTCCGATGCCCATGTAATCCTGAATTGAAAGCGAGACAAACTGTTCAATAGAATTTCCTCTGATCGGCCCCGATCTTCCGAGGCTTTGCCGCACAAGGTGCAGAGGAATGATTCTTCAGAATTTTTTGCTCGCTTTTCCGTTATTTTTTCTCGTCGGACTCGGATCCTTTTCCGCGAAAGTCAGCCTTATCGACTTTAATGTCGGCAAGGGACTGGCCAAGTTCGCTTTCAACATTGCTATTCCCTGCCTGCTTTTCCAAACCATCCGCGGAGCATCGAATCTGCCGCCTCCGAATTGGAGCATCGGATTGGCTTACTTCGGCTCGTGCGCTCTGGTTTTTCTGCTCACCTTTTTTATCGGCCGAAAAAGTTTTCATTTGCGAGGTGACGAAAGCACCGTTTTCGGGATGAGCGCGATCTTCTCCAACAATGTTCAGCTCGGTATTCCGCTTGCCATTTCCCTGCTCGGCGAAAATTGCGTCCCGTCCATCGCTTTCATTGTTTCCCTGAATGTATTTTTACTCTGGGTCTCTGTCACCGTAGGTGTGGAGCTCTCCCGAAGCCGAGAGGCGTCTGTTTGGGGCACCTGTTTCGAAGGGCTTTGGAGAACGATCAAGAATCCGGTGATTATCGGAATCCTGCTCGGACTTTTGAGTTCATGGGCAGACATCGGTCTTCCCGAGCCTTTTGAAAAGAGCCTGACTCTTCTTTCTGCTTCTGCAACTCCGGTTGCCCTGTTCTCCGTCGGAACGGGACTAAGCCGCTATAAGCTCTCTTCACATGTACGTTTAACCGGAGCCTCCATCTTTCTGAAGCTCTTCATACAGCCGGCAACGGTATTCATTCTGTGTTTTTTATTCGGAATTACCGGCATTGAGCGACAGGCTGCCTGCCTTTTAGCGAGCCTTCCCGTCGGGGTAAACGTTTATATCATGGCGCAGGAATTTGAAGTGATTGAAGGTCCGGTTGCCAACGCTTTACTGCTCACGACTTGTCTTTCGATGCTCACGGTGCCGCTTATGACTTCTCTTTTCAATTTTCTTTAAACACAAAGAAAGCCTCGAGGCCGACGGACCAAGAGGCTTTTTAAGACAGAAACTGTCAGGTTACGGGTGCCTGAAAAAAATCATGAAACTCGCCACTCCGACACAGGTCCATGCGACCAACGGAGAAAATAAGAAGGCCAAGAATCGATTTTTGGCTTTGAAGCCTACTCCGTAGACAAAGCAGAAGCTCATTCCTAAAAGGAGAAGAACCAGCCAGCCGTGCGGTACGGAGGTCATATCAGAAGCGATGGCCCGGGGATAAATAATCACAAAGGCGGCTACCGACAAGGCAATCAGGAAAGAAAGAATCCTCATGCGCTTCTATTTCTCTTGATCGGACTGTTTCGGGAAATCGAATCCGAGAGTAGCCAGGGCAGAAAGGCAGATCATGAAGAGAACTGCACAGATCCAAGTTAAATATGTCATTGCTTACTCCGGCCGCCCGTTTACACGGGCAGCATAGTTTTGTGGGATTAATAAAGATTCTTCGAGTTTTCCTGAATCATCTTATTCGTCAGTTTTCCGCTCATCACTTTATAGGCCCAGCCGGTATAGATGAGAACCAGCGGCAGGAAAATCAAGGTAACGATCAGCATGGTGAAAAGCGTGAGCTGAGAGCTTGTGCAGTCCCAAACCGTCAAAGAAGAGATCGGGTTCGAAGAGGACGGCATCAGGAACGGGAACATCGCAACGAGCGGTGTGAAGACAGTTCCGATTTCAGCTAACGAAGAGAAGACGATAGCGACACCGGCCTTAAGCTTGCTGACGCTGAAGAAGGACACCAAAGCGCCTACGACAGCAAGTGCAGGGAAAGCCCAGAGGACGGGATAGTCGGTGAAGTTCTTAAACCAGGCACCGGCTTGGACTTCCACCGTCTTGTTCAGCGGATTCGGGAGCATGTTGGGGTCCACCGCAGAAGTGATCACGAAGCCGTCAATTCCCGTGTAGACCCAAACGCCCGCAATCAGGAACAAAGCAATGAACACTAAGGAAGCGACTTGTCCGCAAGCTTTAGCTCTCTGCTGCAGTACGCCTTCGGATCTCAGTACCAAGTAGTTTGCGCCCTGGGTCACGATCATAGCGATAGAGACCAAACCGCAGAGAATGGCAAACGGATTGAGAAGGGCCCAGAAGGAACCGGTATAGAAACTTCTCAGATGATCGTCGAAGTGGAACGGTACGCCTTCGAGCAAATTACCGAATGCAACACCGCAGACAACCGGCGGAACAAAGCTGCCGACGAAGAGGAGCCAGTCCCAGGAGTTTCTCCAAGTCTTATTGGCAATCTTGCTTCTGTAGTCGAAGCCGACCGGACGGAAGAAGAGTGCAAACAGTACCAGCAGCATGGCCCAGTAGAAACCGGAGAAGGCTGTTGCGTAGATCAAAGGCCAAGCGGCAAAGATGGCACCGCCGCCGGTGATGAACCAAACCTGGTTGCCGTCCCAATGAGGAGCGACAGAATTGATCATGACACGGCGTTCGTCGTCGTTCTTACCGATGAAAGGCAGAAGCGTTCCGACGCCCATATCCTGACCGTCCATGACGGCGAAACCGGCTAACAGAACACCGATGAACAGCCACCAGATGAGTTTAAGTATTTCGTAATCGATAAACATAGTCACTGTCCTTTACTTAGCAGCTTGTTCGTGGTGATAGGCACCGGTTCCTAAAGAGCTGGGACCGATCTTTGCGAAGCGCACCATGAGCCAGGCTTCCACAATCAACAGGCCGGTGTAGAGGAATACCAAGGCGCCTAAAGAGCCCCACAACGAACCGACAGACAGAGAGGAGACGGAGAGGTGGGTCGGGAGGATTTCCCAAATGGTCCAAGGCTGACGGCCGTATTCGGCAACAAACCAACCGGCTTCACAGGCGATCCAGGGGAGCGGAACTGCAAAGAGCACGAGTTTGAGCCAAAGACGTTTTTCTGCAGCTACTCTGCGCAGAGAGTAGTAAACGGAAAGTCCGAAGATCAGCAGAAGGGCGACACCGGCTCCGGCCATGATACGGAAAGCGTAGAACATGGAATTGATGGAGTAGGGGATAGAGTCATTTGCAGCTTGCTGAATCTGTGCCTCCGTGACTTTATCGGTGTCGGGCTGATACTTTTTGGTCAGCAAACCGAAACCGAGATCTTTCTTGTGTTCTTCGAACGTGGCCTTAGCCTGAGCATCGTTGGGATTCTTACGGAGCTGTTCCAAAGCCTTAACAGCGACCACACCCTGAGTGATGCGTTCTTTGTTTTCGGCAATAATCTGATTCAGACCGGGGATCTGCTTGTCTAAGGAGCGAGTTGACAGGATGCCGGCGAGCCAGGGAATGGTGATTTCGAAGGTGTTCTTCTTAAGCTCGGGGTCGGCAAACGCAACGAGAGCCATGGAGGCAGGTGCAGGTTCGGTTTCCCAAAGACCTTCCATTGCAGCGATTTTTGCCGGCTGATCCTGAGCGACGAGGTAACCGGATTCATCGCCCTGCTGAGCGGTGAAGATGGCGGCGACCAGGCCGAAGACAGCGGCGATGCGGAAGCTGCGCTTAGCAAAATCCATATCGCGGCCCTTGAGCATGTACCAGGCAGAAATCGCCAGAACAAACGCGGCGCCAGTGCAGTAACCGGCGGAGACGGTATGGAAGAATTTGGCCTGTGCCCATGGGCTGAGGAAGACGTCAAAGAAGTTCGTCATCTCCATTCGCATGGTCTGGTAATTAAAGGTGGCACCGACCGGGTTCTGCATCCAGCCGTTGGCGACCAGAATCCACAAAGCGGAGAGGTTGGAGCCCAAAGCCATGAGGAATGTGCAGAGAAGGTGCGTTCCCTTCTTAAGGCGAGACCAGCCGAAGAAGAAAAGGCCGATGAAGGTGGACTCCAGGAAGAAGGCCATGAGACCTTCAATCGCCAGCGGGGCGCCGAAGATGTCGCCCACGTAGTGAGAATAGTATGACCAGTTGGTTCCAAACTGGAACTCCATGGTGATACCGGTGGTCACACCCAAAGCAAAGTTAATTCCGAAGAGTTTTCCCCAGAATTTCACCATGTCTTTGTAAATCTGCTTACCTGTCACCACGTAACAAGCCTCCATTGCCACGAGAAGCATGGAGAGTCCGAGGGTGAGAGGCACGAATAAATAGTGATACATTGCCGTAGCAGCAAACTGGAGCCGCGACAGGTCAACTAATTCAGTTGAGATCATTATTTTTGTCCTTGAACGGTATTGACAGAAGGAGTGTTGAGAAACCTTGCGCTGACAGCCTCAGCACTTTGGTCCGTTTTTGTTTCTGGGCCGAAGAAAAGGAAAAAAATGACGCTGATCAAGGCGATTTTGCACCCGATGACCACAGCCAATTTAATCCCTAACCGTTCGGAAGAACGGTCCGAGTTTTTAACTGCCATAGAAGAAGAAAACTCCGTAAGTTTCTAAACGCAACTAATTGTAGTTTCAGATTTCTTCCAAAGAAAAGTCCGAAACTATTTCAAGCAGAATATTTTTGTATTAATCAATTTTCTATTGTGGGATTGGGAGCCGGTACGTCGTCTCCGTCTTCCCAGGCAAACGGAAGAATTGCCATAAATGCAAAGAAGATGAAAGCCACGGCAATGACCAGCCACTTCCAAAGTTTCTTTTTCTCTTTTTGTTCCATTGATTCACCAAAAGTAAAGCTTTGCGGGTATTCTCGCCTGAGAAAACGTATTTTTTCATGTATTTGCCTAAAAAGGCCATAAAAAAACTCCGGACTTAAGCCGGAGTGGAAAAAATATGTATCCAGTTATTCAGCCGCTGTTTTTTTAGCGGCGTTTTTTTTGGCCGGAGCCTTCTTTACCGCGGTTTTCTTTACAGCCGCCTTTTTTGCTACAGTTGCTCTTTTAGGCTCTTCAGCCGGGGATGACTCTCCTTTTGCGGACGACTTTTTAGCGGTCGTTTTCCCGCCAGTCGTTTTTTTCGGGGCTGCAGAATCGTCTTTGGACGCTTTGGCGCGAGTACGTTTTACCGGTTTTTCTTCTGCCGTGGCTTTTTTGACTTTCGGTCTGCTGCTTGCCGTCATTGCCGGATCCTTGAAGGTAGGAGCACGAAGAATTTCAACGGGTTCTTTGGGTTCTTCAGGAACCACTTCAACCACGACTTCTTCGGTGACTTCTTCTTTCATCGGGATGCGCACGACGGGAGGAGGCGCTTTGGCATCTTCTTCGTTGATTTTCCAAAGAACCAAGAGTTCTTTCTGGGTTGGAGCCTTTCCGGTTTTGAGTCTTTCTCTTCTTGCTGCAACAGAGTCTCTGACGATTTTCTCAAGACTGTCCAACGGAATGCGGTTAAGATCGACGAACTCAATGGCGCTTCTGTCCTCAAGGACACCGGTGAGAAGAGACTTATAGTTTTCGAGAACGGAAGGTTCTGCGATAAACAGAATCATTCTCTTTTCGGTGGATTCAAGAGCAAAAAGCGGCCCCTGGAGTTCATAGAAAGCCAAACCGTAACGCATGCTCTCTCTGACGCCACGCGCAGAGCGACGAATCATGCTGCAAACGCGGGCCATAGCGACACGTCTATCCGCCGGCAAATCTCTGAGATAGCCTCCTACGGTAGTTGCGGTAGGACTCATTAAATTTCCTCCAAAAACCAAAAACTTAGGCAAACTATCATTATATCCCAAAACAGGCTTTGATTCCTGTGTTTAGGGGTTAAATAACCTGAAGTTTCTTAAGTTTTCAATCTTAGGAGGACTTTTTCATTTCCAGAAAACGTATTCTGCAGAGAACGGAACTTTCAGCAGCTTGCCCGCTTCAGACGGGGTGCATCCGCTGCTGTCGGGCATTCCGCCTTCCGGTTTCAGGCGCTGAATATATTTGACGCCGTTAAAAACTCCTGTACCGGGGTCGGAGACGGCTTTCATCAGTGCGTACTTGTTGTCTTTTTGAGGGTTTTCAGGGTCGGCCCAAGCGATGATGTGGGAGGAAATGATTCGTGAGCCGTCTTTGTATTCGAAAGCGCTCATCGGACCGGAAAGTTCGGCAACGACTTCGCCGCTCTTATCCTTAAGCTTGGCCTGAGGCTGTTCGAAGTGCCAGTAGCTGCCCTTGGTATCCGCGGCGCAGCGGAAAATCTGAATGCCCTTTCCTTCAAGCGTGAGGAAAGGCTGTCCGGACGGAGGCGTCAGTTTTTCCATGGAGGGCTGTTTGCTTGTGTTCAGCGCCGTGTTAATCGAACTGCAGCCGGCAAGCACCAGAGCAGAGGCAGCCAAGAGAGCAAAGGGTAATCTGTTTTTCACGATCTTCTCCTGTAAAGAGAATTTCACTGTAATGCAATCGCCTAAGACTCTTTGCCGCGGTTACCCTTATTAGGATCCGCACTTGTAACAGAAATAAAGTGACGGTAGGCAATGAATGCAGCCAGTGCAAGAACCAAAGCGCAAATAAAGTAAGGAAGACCTCCAAGCAGCGAACCTGGGCTCTGCGCCGCCGTGTGGACTAAAAGGGGCGTTCCGAGCAGAGGTGCGGCGACGCCCATCAAGCTGTTTACCGACGCGATCGTTCCCATGGCTTCACCTTGTTCGGATGCCGGGACGGAATGGGAGACGATGGAATTCAGCGTCGGCGGGACGGCAACGGACAGGAAATTGCAAAACATTACCAAGTAAGTCAGGGGGCCGTAGGTGACCAATCCGAAGCAGAGGTAAGCCAGAGCCCCGGAGCCGAGTCCGCAGAGGATCAGTTTTTGTTCTCCGAATACTTTTAAAAGTTTTTTGAGAAGGAAACCCTGAACAACAGCGGTAACAAGACCCATGACGACCAGAGAAAGACCGATGTTAAACGGCGTCCAATTGAAGCGGAAATTGGTAAAGAGCGTCCAGGTCGAATGCAGCATGGACTGAGCGAACCCGCTAAGGGCAATGACTGCGATCAGAGCGCCGATGTATTTGAATTTCGTTAAACGGGCAAGCGAGGAAAGCGGGTTGAGGGTTTTGAAATTAATTGTTCGACGCTCTCTCGTTTTTAAAGATTCCGGAAGAACAAAAAGTCCGTAGAGAAAATTGAGCAGAGAGAGGATGCCCGCGATAAAAAACGGCAGACGGACGTCGTTTTCGCCGAGTATTCCGCCGAGGGCCGGACCGAGAATGAAACCGATGCCGAAACAGGCTCCGAGTTTGCCGAAGGCGGCAGCGCGGTGCGCCTTATCAGTCACGTCGGAAATGTAGGCTTGAGCGACGGCGATGTTTCCGGCGAACATACCGCCCAAGATTCTTGAAAAAAGAATGACGGGAAGCGACTGTGAAAGCGCCGGCACGAGGAACATAATTCCCAAACCGAATATTCCGAGCAGCAGGACGGGCCTGCGTCCGTAACGATCGGAAAGGGCTCCCAAAGTAGGAGCAAAGCAAAACTGCATCAGTCCGTAGGCGATCAGCATTGCACCCAGCCACCATGCCTGCGCAGACTGCGAACCTGCTAAATCGCCGACTAATTGCGGCAGAACCGGGATGATCAAGCCGATGCCGAGGATGTCCAGAAGGACGCAAATCAGGATAAACGGCACTCCTGCCGCGGTGTTTTTCATGGGTAAGTAAAGTTTTTGATCGTTTCGTTACAGGTGGAAAAAATTACCACGTTTTCAAGATAGCTGAAAAAAATCGGTAAACTGAGGCCGTATTGGAAATTACTTCTTACAAATCTCATGAAAAGAACTATCCCTTTTTTAATCACGCTTATTAAACAAGGATCATTGGTCAAGCAGATCATTGCAGGGTTGATTTTGGGCATATTGGTTGCTCTGGCTTTCCCGGGGTTTGCGCAAGGCTGCGGGATGCTGGGCTCTTTCTTTGTCAGCGCATTGAAGGCCGTGGCTCCGGTCCTGGTTTTTGTTTTGGTCGCGGCTTCTATCGCGAATCAGGAGAGCACCACGAATACTGCCATGAAGGACGTTATTGTTCTTTATTTGGTCGGTACGTTCCTGGCAGCTCTAGTTGCTGTTTTCGCGAGCTTCCTGTTTCCGACGCAGATTGCGCTCATTGACACGAAAGATGCATTGTCTGCCCCCGGCGGCATCGGCGAAGTTGTGAAGAATTTGATCTTTAACATCGTTGATAATCCGGTCAAAGCAATCGCCAACGCGAACTACATCGGTATTTTGGCTTGGTCTATCAGCTTGGGCGTTGCCCTCCGCTATGCTTCCGACGAGACTAAACGCATTGTGACGGATCTTACTGCCAGCGTTGAATACGTCGTTCGCTTCGTCATTCGCCTTGCACCTATCGGTGTTTTCGGGTTGGTTGCCGAAGTCGTTGCCACAACCGGTTTGGCCGGCATGATGAGTTATGTCCGCCTTCTGGCCGTGCTGATCGGCTGCATGATTTTCATTGCTTTGATCGTCAATCCGCTTTTGGTCTTCCTCTACACCCAGAAGAATCCCTATCCTTTGGTTTGGGCCTGCCTGAGAGAAAGCGGTGTAACAGCCTTCTTCACGCGTTCCTCTGCTGCGAACATTCCTGTAAACATGAACCTCTGCCGTAAGCTCGGTTTAGACGAAAAGCTCTATTCGCTGTCTATTCCCATCGGCGCCACCATCAACATGGGCGGAGCCGCAGTGACGATTACCGTTCTGACGCTGTCTGCTGCTTACACATTAGGTGTTCAGGTCGATGTTTTGACGGCACTGCTTCTTTCCGTTGTTGCAGCTGTTTGCGCCTGCGGTGCTTCCGGCGTTCCCGGCGGCTCGCTCCTGCTGATTCCGCTCGCCTGCGGACTGTTCGGTATTGACCAGAACGTCGCCATGCAGGTGGTTGCTGTCGGTTTTGTGATCGGTGTGCTGCAGGATTCTGCCGAGACAGCTTTGAACTCTTCGACGGACGTTGTCTTTACGGCTGCTGCTTCCGAGCATCATCGCCGCAAATCACAGAGCCACGCCTAGCGATCGGTTAAGTCGATAACAAAATACCTTCCGAGCGGGTTTTCCTTCGGAAGGTTTTTAATGCTGGAAATTCAAGCAGCGACGCGCTTCGATAAAGAAAGAAGCGAGTCTGTTACTGCCAGCCAAGGACTCGAGACATCCAACAGCTTGCGGTCGATTGCACGGAGCGCCGGCTCCGCCTGCTTAATCCAGGACAATGCTTCGTTGTAAGACACGGTAGAAAGAAATTCCAGAATCGCCGGCAAGAAGTGCGGAACGTCTTTTTCGGAAAAGTCCTGTCCATGTTCGTGGTAGAGATTTTCCAGAAGCCTCAGAGCTTCTGCCGATTCATGATTTTGCTGCGTCAGATCAAGCGTCTTGTAATCTTCCTCAAAAGAAGCCAAATAAACGTTCTGAAGGGCAGATATCGGAGCTGCCGACAAAGCCACAGTGAATGTTTTCAGGTTTTCCTTCGTGTGAGGGTCCAGATGGCACGAGTTTTGCAAAATATGATCAATTTTGCTCAGCTCGTTTAATGTTTGATGCCTCGGGTAGACCAATAATCTCGCAAGCGCGCTAAGTTCTGTTGTCATCTGAAAACTCGATAGTAGAAAAACACCCTGTGTTATATGCGAACATAATAAAACAAAATATAGGGAAAACCATTAAGCAAGAACCATTATTGCCCGTTTTGACAAAACTTCTGGAAAATTTATACCTCTCGGAGCCTCAACGGATGTGATAACCTCGCGCCATGCCGAAGGAAACAAAAGTTATTCAAAAATGCCGAGAGACGCTGAGGGCGGTTTTCGGCCATGAAGATTATCGCGAAGGTCAGGAGGCGATTATCGAGGCGCTTCTGGAAGGAAGGGATGTGCTGGCCCTTCTGCCCACAGGAGCGGGGAAGAGTTTGTGTTTTCAGCTGCCGGCATTGGTTAAGGACGGCATGGCCGTCGTCTTTGAGCCGCTGATCTCTCTTATGAAAGACCAAGTGGATGCGCTGAAAAAGAAAAACGTTGCGGCCGCTTATCTTAGCTCGAACATGGAATGGGATGAAATTTCTTCCACAGTAGAGCTCATACGAGACGAGAAGATCAAGATTCTTTATGTCTCTCCCGAGCGTCTTTCTAATCCTTTTTTTTGCCGACTTCTGGAGGACAGCCGCGTTTCTTTGTTTGCGTATGACGAGGCGCACTGCGTTTCGAGCTGGGGACACGACTTCAGGCCTGAGTATCGCCTCTTGAGCGCTTTAAAAGAACGTTTTCCTTCGATCCCGAGAATTGCTCTTACGGCAACCGCAGATGCCATTAGTTCACGAGATATCTGTGAAAAACTTTTGGTTGAACCTTATGTGCATGCTGCCAGCCTTGAGAGAAAAAATCTCCGAATTACTGTTGTCCGCAGAAAGCGGGGCAATGAACAGCTTCTGGCCTTTATCAAAGAAAAGCATGCCGGAGAAAGCGGCATCGTTTACACGAGCTCTCGAGCTAAAGCGGAAACGGTATGTGCCTTTCTCGCAGCGGAAGGAATTAATTGCCTTTGTTATCATGCCGGGCTGAGCCGAGAGCAAAGGGAGCTGAGCCAGACCCGTTTCCTGCATGAAAAGGACGCCGTGATTGTGGCGACAATTGCCTTCGGCATGGGAATTGACAAGGCGGATGTTCGTTTCGTTGCACATACCTCTCTGCCTAAAAGCATTGAGAACTACGTCCAGGAAATCGGAAGAGCCGGACGAGACGGTCAAAAGGCGGAAGCATGGCTTTGTTTTAGCGGAGGCGATGCATTCTTTCAGAAGAAACGCATTGCGGAAAGTGAAGCCGAGGACTGGTATAAGAACCTCTCCGAAGTGAAGCAGGACGTAATGCAGGGCTACGCTGAAAGCACGGAATGCCGCAGAAACCTTCTTCTGGCTTACTTCGGAGAAAAATCGAAAGAGAAGTGCGGTCAGTGCGACAATTGTCGCGTCACCGAGAAAAGCTGGGATGCCTCGACTGCCGTAAAAAAGTTCCTCTCTACGGTATGGCGGTCGTACGAGAAATCGAAGCTCTATTTGAATGCTGCTCAGGTGATTGAAATCCTGCAAGGCATCGAAACGCCGTTCAACCGACAGCATGATTTCCAAGAACTCAGTACGTGGAAAATCGGGGTCGAGTTTTCTGAGAGCCAGCTGCGTGCGGTTTACCGCTATCTGCTTTTGAAAGAAGCTTTGGGGGTGGAATTTACTTCCGACAACGGGCTTTTCTTAACCGATAAAAGCCGCCGCTTCCTGAGCTCGTCTGAACCTGTTTTTCTCTCCGCGCACGGATCGGGACAGAGAAAAAGCCGAAACTTTTGATTTCGGCTTGCGCATGCAACAGTTTTGTCCATTCAAACAATCTTATTTTGCTTCTTCTGTTTTATCAACGACAGGTGTCGATCCCGGCTGCTTTCCCGTTTTCGGTGTTCCGGTTGTTCCGGAACGCGGTTTCTGTTTACGGGAAGCCAAGATTTTATCGAAGAGCCAGTTCGGGATAAGACGAAGGATCTTAGACAGAACGCCCATTTCCCAAGGAATCGTGGCGTATTTCTTGCCCGCCATAATCACTTTGACGGCTTCTTTTGCAAAGGCTTCCGGTTCCATGATGAACGGCATCTTGTACGGATTATGGGCAGTCAACGGCGTTCGAACGAATCCTGGAGAGATCGTCACGACTTTGATGTCGTATTTCTGCATTTCTACGCGAAGGCTTTCGCAGTATGTAATCGCTGCGGATTTGCTGGCGCAGTAAGCTTCACTGCCCGGGAGCCCGCGAATGCCGGCGACGCTTGCAATCCCGACCAGAGTTCCGCGCCTGCGTTTGATCATCGGATCGATAAATGCATGGAAAGTAGATGCCATTGCAAAGACATTGGTATCGAAAACTTTGTCAAAGACGTCCAGGTCTTCGCGATACTGCGTTTTTACGCCGACAGAAATACCTGCGCAGGCAATGGCGATATCGACGCTGCCGCAGGCCGCATCGAATTTACGGGCTTCTTCGATTAAACGATCGCGATCCGTTACGTCGCAGACAATCGCCGTATGGAGTTCAGGATTAGGAAGTTCTGCGATAAGTTCTTTGAGCTTGTCTTCACGTCTGGCAACAAGACCAAGCGTCGCGCCGTTCGCGGCAAATTCTTTTGCCAAGGCTTGTCCGATGCCGCTTGATGCTCCGGTCAGGAAAATGTTCATTTGCTACTCCGCGGCCGGGCATTCCGTGCCCGGCGAATAGATATTCTTAATGGAGATAATCATACACAGCTTATCGCGGGCGGCGAATGCCGCGGCTCCAAGAAGCTGCAGAAAAAGAAAAAGGAGGCGAACCTCCTTTGAACCGAAGCCGCTTATTTCTTGGCGGCTCGTTCTTTTTCGATAAGGTAGTTCATGACCTGAATCGCACCTTCCCGAGTACCGACCATGTGCGGGGCAGTGATGTACTTACCGTTGACCGCATTTGCGGGCGTACCGTCGATCTCATAGGCCTGCCAAGTCTTGAAAGCGCGATCATTCTTGACTTTGGTGGAGAAAGAATTGGCGTTTTTGAGGAATTCTTCCTTATTCAAGCCGTTCTGTGCAAAAAAATCCGCAATGCTGTTGAGATCGGGGAATTCTTTTCTTTCCTTGATGACGGCGTTAAAAAGCATCTCGTGGTAGGGATGCAGCTTATGCATGGCTTCTAAGGCGTAATAAGTCTTTGTGAAATGGAAGCTCTTCGGGGTCCATGCGACAGGAATTTGACGGAAAACGACATTGTCCGGAAGTTTTTCACTCCAGGGCAGGACATCTTTCTCATAGGTGTAGCAGTGAGGGCAGGTATAGGCGAAGAAAGTTAAGACTTCGATCTTCTTGGGGTCCTGCGTTTGCACCGGAGTTTTCAAAACGGTGTAGTCCTGTCCTGCGACCGGATTTTCGGCAGAAGCGTATCCGACGATCGGAAGTAAAAGACAAGTGGACAATAAAATTCTTCGAAGCATAAGTTTTGACCTACTAATACGAAAGAACCGGAGGGAGACTCTCCCTTCGGTCTGGTGAATAAAAAGTTATTTGATGCGTCCGACAGTCGCCGTGATGGAGTTAGCCTGAAGCTTGGACTTGACATCGTTGGCTTCTTGGGCCGTGCCGTACGGTCCGAGACGAACGCGATAAAGTGTTTTTGGCCCGTCGGTTCTGGGAATTACCCGAGCCTCGAAACCTAAGAATCCGAGCTCAGCTCTCCGAGCTTCGGCGTCAACCTGAGTGCTGAAGGCTCCGGCCTGTACCACAAAGCGTGAGCCCTGTTCAATCTGAAGTTTGGTTTCTTCGGCGGCCTGCTCGCTTGTCGGCGGTTCGACCGTTACGACTCGGCTCTTCGGAGCGTTCTCGGGGGCGCCGCCGCTGGCAGAAAGCGGTTTATTCGGATCGGGAATAGTGCCGCCGGCGATGGGATTGATTTTTTCGCTGGCTTGGTTAAATTTATTTACGAATGGGATCGGAGCCTTAGTGATGTACAGCGCTGCAGCTGCGCAGCAGCCGACACCGATGACTCCTCCTACGAGGAATCCGTAAAACCAGGTTCCAAATCCGCCGCCGGAATTTCTTGCCATGGAGCTTAAACCTTATTTAGTTGAGTCAGCCGGCTGATCGGCACGAGACAATCTTTCGGGGGCAGAGATGCCCAAGATTTCCAGTCCGTTGCGCAGAACTTGTCGAGTGGCGACCAAAAGGGCCAAGCGGGCGTTGCGCAGTTTCTCATCGTCCACCAACACTCTTTCGGCATTGTAGAAAGAATGGAAATCCGCAGCCAGTTCCTTCAGGTATGTGACCAGAGCCAAAGGAGAAAGGTCATCAGCACCGTTTGCCAAAGCCGTCGGGAAATCAGAAAGCTTGCTCATCAGTCTGAGTTCAGTCGGAGCGGTCAAAGAAGACAGGTCTTCAGAGGCCATTTCTTCAACGGAAGGAACCGATACGCCTTTTTCCTGCGCCTGTGCAAAGACAGAGCAGATTCTTGCATGTGCGTACTGCAGATAATAGACCGGATTTTCGTCGGACTGGCTAAGCGCTAAATCGACATCAAAAACAAACTCCGCGTCCGCTCTGCGGTTAACCATGAAAAGACGCGCAGCATCCTTTCCGACCCAATTGACCAAGTCGGAAAGTGTGACGTACGTGCCGCTGCGTTTGCTCATCTTAACCGGCTGTCCGTCTTTAACTACCTGAAGCATCTTGTGCAGCATGTATTCCGGGAAAGTTTTCGGGATATTGAAACCGAACTCTCCCGATGCCGCCTGGATACCCGCGCGAACGCGGGCGACTGTTCCGTGGTGATCGGAGCCCTGAATATTTAAAGCTCGGTTAAAGCCGCGCTCAAACTTAGCTAAGTGATAAGCAACATCAGGCACGAAGTAGGTGTAAGAACCATCGGCCTTACGCATGACACGGTCTTTATCGTCACCGTAATCCGTACTCTTAAACCATAAAGCGCCGTCTTTTTCGTATGTTTTACCTGCGTTTTGAATCGCCTGAACTGCTTTGGCAACTCTGCCGTCAGAGTAAAGAGAGCTTTCCAGATAATAGTTGTCGAACGCTACGCCGAGCGCTGTCAGATCCTTGTGCTGTTCTTCTCTGAGATAAGCCACGGCATAAGCGCGGATGTTTTCGAGGTCATCCGGGTTGCCGTTGCTTTCTACTATCTTTCCGTCAAAAGTATGGATCGGTTTCTTAGCGAGAAAATCCTGTGCGATGTCGAGGACATAAGCGCCCTTGTAACCGTCTTCAGGAAATTCGAACGGCTTATTCTGGAGTTCGTAGCATCGCGCCTGAACACTGATGGCCAGATTATGAATCTGGTTGCCGGCGTCGTTGTAATAAAACTCTCGGGTGACAGCCCAGCCTTGGCTTTTGAGCAGGCGCGACAGAACGTCACCCAGCGCACCCTGTCTTGCATGACCCAAATGAAGCGGTCCGGTCGGGTTGGCTGAAACATATTCCAGAAGAATGGATTCTCCTGTGTGCGCATCGGAGCAGCCGTAGGCCGGCCCTTCTTTCAAAATTTCTCGAACAACATCCTGCTTAAGAGAAGGTGCAAGTTTGAGATTGATAAATCCGGGACCGGCAATCTCGATAGCAGAAAACATCTCAGAGTCAGCGGTTTCCTTTCGAAGCTGTTCGACCAGTTTTTCCGCTATGACCCTCGGAGGCTGCTTCATGGCTTTTGCACATTGGAGCGCCACTGTACAGGCAATGTCACCGTGGCTCTGCTGCTTGGGCCGCTCAAGAACAATTTTGGTGTTCTCCGGAGCACCGACGGCGGCCAGAGCATTCTTGAAAAGCTCGGTGATTTTAGTTTTCTGTGAGGCAAGCATAAAAGACCTATTTCCTAATCAACATCAGGATTATTCCGCTGTTTGTCTCTTGTCAAAGTGCAGAGAGGCAAAGGCAGAGTGGTTATGAATCGATTCAAAGTTTTCTGCTTCGACCGTGAAGGCAAGAATCGCCGGTTCGTCCTGACATCTGATGGCAACATCACGAACGAGGTCTTCGACAAACTTCGGATTTTCATAAGCATGTTCCGTGACGTACTTTTCGTCGGAACGCTTCAGCAGACCCCAAACCTGGCAGGAGGCACAGCTTTCGATCATTTCAATCTGCTTTTCAATGGGGAAGTTTGTTTCAACTTCCGCAATGATTGAAACGTGGGAGCGCTGATTATGCGCACCGTATTTGCTGATTTCCTTGCTGCAGGGACAAAGGCTGGTGACCGGAGCTGTGACTTCCTGGGTGACGGTGATCTTTCCGTTCACGCATTCGGCGGTCAGAACCACGTCGTAGTCCATCGTGCTTTGGAGGTGCGAGACGGGAGCGGATTTTTCCATAAAGAAGGGGAAGGCCAAGCGGATATAGCCGCCGTCGGATTTCAGGGAAGCAAGCATTTCCTGCATGACTTCAACCATCATCTGAGGAGCGAAAGGCTTATTGATGCCGCCGAGCAGTGTCCAGAATCTGGACATATGCGTACCCTTCTTGTCTGCCGGCAGGGAGACATACATTTCGACATCGGCCACGGTGTGCTGTGCGCCGCTCTGGCTTTTTACCAGAATAGGGGTTCGGATCCCTTTGACGCCGACGCGACGAATAGGAATATTTCTTCTGTCTGCCGAAGACTGGACATCGGGAAGAACCATTAATTTGTTATCTGTCATTGAAATCCTCTGTAAAACCGAATAGTTCGGCCACAATACATAGTCTGTGGAGTATACCTCTAAATATAGCGGCTGCTTTTAATTAAAGGGCCTGTCAAACCGAGAAACACCTAGTCTTCAAAGGGTTTTCGTCAACGGATATCAGAACGTTGACGGTGTTTTTCCAACAGAAAAAGAAGAGGAGAGTAAGAAATGGGTTCCACAAATTTTTACAACGTCTTTCAGTTTTGATGAGTTTTGCTTTGTAGCAAATCTAATTAGTAATATATTAGGGTCGTGGAGCGAGAATCCATAAAGCCTCTAAGAGGTTGCCGCTAAGTTAATAAGAAGGGGAGTGTTCGTGCGTTATCCTATTTCCAAACTCATTTGGGCCGGTCTAATCATTGCGCTCATATTTTTGGGCGCCATGCTTATTCTTCCGGTAGTAGGTGCGGTACTAATTGGTGTGTTTGCACTTTCCTGTCTCATCTGGCTCAGCAGTAAGATCTTCGGCTTTTTCCAAGGCGGAAGGACTTATACCGAGGACAATCCCGGCGACTATTACGATGCGTCGGCAAGAACTTCGATTGTTCCTAAAAAGTGGAATAAGACTCAGGCCGTTGACGCTGAAGTCATCGAAATAGAAGAAATAAAAAAAGAGAAATAATCTAAATGTCAGGCATACAACAACCGACAAAAACTCCGATTTCCGAGTCAAAGATTGCCGTATTTTGGCGTACTGCACTATATCTTTTCTCTGCAGGGATGATGGGAAAGGCAGCGGCCGGCTTTTCGGACGGGCTTGCCGCCGAAGCCATCGGAGACCTCGGCTTATCTCTTGTCTTTATCGGCATGTGCTTTAGAAGTACGGAACTGGCGATACTGGCATACATTTCGGATCCTGCAAAGAGAGAGGCAGCCATTGAAAAGCTGAGACAGAAAGAACGCGCGAAACGCCCGTGGATCAGCCATTTGATGAATGCCGGCTGGGTATGTTTGCTTGCCGGCGTTGCAGGTCAATTGTCAAATATCTTTTAATCATGTAGAATGCGCATTTCCTCCGGAGGGGTGCCCGAGTGGCTAAAGGGGGCAGACTGTAAATCTGTTGGCTTACGCCTACGATGGTTCGAATCCATCCCCCTCCACCAGAGGTTCTGACGTAAGTCGGAAGACGATTGCCCAAGTTGGTGAAATCTGTCAAAACTTGTAAAAATTTTTGCCGTAGACTTGACAAACTAAAATAAACTTGTCAAAATCTGCGTTCTCCGAGAGTGGAGGGGTGCCCGAGTGGCTAAAGGGGGCAGACTGTAAATCTGTTGGCTTACGCCTACGATGGTTCGAATCCATCCCCCTCCACCATAAGATTTCCAACAAAAGCGTTCGGCTCGAACGCTTTCTGTTTGAGCGGGTGTAGCTCAATGGTAGAGCAGAAGCCTTCCAAGCTTACGACGAGGGTTCGATTCCCTTCACCCGCTCCAGTGCCGCCCATGTGGCTCAGTGGTAGAGCACTCCCTTGGTAAGGGAGAGGTCATGCGTTCGATCCGCATCATGGGCACCATTAAATTTTATTCATTTAAGCTTGTCCGTTGACAGGCACTCAGGAGCTAGACATGGCAAAAGAAAAGTACGAACGTACTAAGCCCCATGTAAACGTTGGCACAATCG
>ENA-OPAG01000188-OPAG01000188.1-human-gut-metagenome-genome-assembly--contig:-NODE-188-length-39453-cov-5.860348_pt1 | contig 39453 bp, 26 predicted proteins | sample MGYA00241053_ERZ501422 | MGnify/ENA primary metagenome ERZ501422 (study PRJEB25962, sample SAMEA2042619) | human gut metagenome | biome: human gut; feature: human-associated habitat; material: faeces... | reverse complement strand
ACATCAACATCACCGGCGGCGAGGGAAACGCGCACGGCGCATACGCCGCAGGTAACAAACTCTTCCTTAAACTTGTTCTTGCCGTCTATTCTGTATCTGTCGTTTGTCAGTGTTGCCACAAGGCGGTTACGGCCCTTGCTGCCCAGTTCGGCCCATCTCATTTCAGGTTTCAGTCCGCTCTGTGTCAGCAGATGCTCCCAAAGGCGGCTGTTTAGGTGTGCAGGGTATATGTTCGAAATCTGTTTCTGCTTGTTTTCTGCAGCCATCTCGCTTATCATGTCAGCCACCTCCGGCTCATTCATGTCGCCAAACCAGTTTATCCACAGCTCCGCCTTGTATTCGGCATCATGCAGAATGCGTGCGGCGTATGACGAAAGGCGCAGAATGGCAGGTCCGCTCATGCCCCAATGGGTAATCAGCAGCGGTCCGGTGGCTCTCAGTTTGGTGCCGGTGAGGCCTGCGGTAACGTCGTTTACGACGGTGCCCATCAGTTTGGTGACATTGTTTTTCGGCAGACATACGCTGAACAGCGACGGTACAGGCTGCACGATGCCGAGGTTGAGGCCCCGCAGAAAATCAAGTCCGCTTGTCTTTGGGCTTCCTCCTGTTGTTACCAACACGATGTCGGCATGTTCTTCCGGTGCGTCGCTGCCGCTGAAACTTATGCTGAAACGGCAGCCGTCATTGTTGTTTATTTCATTCTCGGAGATGTGTTCAATCTTGCTTACCCTGTGCCGTGTCTTTATCTTTACGCCTCTATGGTGCATCAGCCGTGTTAGTGTGCCGACAATTTCCATGGCGTCCTGTGATACAGGAAACACGCACTGGTCGTCTTGCGTTACGAGTCTTACCCCATTGCTTTCAAACCATTTGAAGGCGTCAACATTACTAAACTCGCGCAGCAGGCGCTTCATCAGTCGTGATCCGCGCGGATAAACAGCCTCGATGCTCCTCACATCCCTGAACGAGTTGGTAAGGTTGCAGCGTCCGCCGCCCGTTACGGCCACCTTTGCCAGCAGCTTGTTTCCGCTCTCATATACGGTTACGCATGCTTCGGGCATGCGCTCTTTCAGGCATATTGCGGCAAAGCATCCCGCCGCGCCGCCGCCTATTATGGCAATCCTTGTTGTCATTATGGGCTTATGTCTTATTTTTCTTCTTTCTTATATACAAATTTTTCTATGTCTACGTGTCCCCCCGGCTGTTTCGTGGCATAGTTAAACAGGGCATATCTTGTGCCCATGAACAGGCGGCGGTAGTCGAATTTCATCTTAAATTCTCCGCCTATAGCCGTCCATTTCTTTCCGTCGGTGCTGTAATAGAATGTGGCTATGTCGCGTCCGAGGTTGAAGTCGCCGTCGATGCGCAGGAAAATCCTGTTGCCTGTTATGCTTATGCGTGCCTTCTCCTGCGTGTCAACACTGCTCACGAGATGTTCCTTCTCTGTAAGGTTCACCTGAGTCTGCGTTACGGTCAGCCATGTCTTGCTGTTGTCCTTCTCTATTGCCATTATGCCCGAGTGGCCGTTGAATGCGGCAAGTCCAGCGCGGTCGCCGTCTCTCATGCCGCTGAAGTCAATCTCTATATAAGCGCTACATTTAGGCCCTTCCATGCGCTGAGTCAGCGTGTTGGGCGCCATATACAGATTGTCGACCACTCTACATGTGGTCAAACGCAGGCGTCCGTCGGATAACTTCCAAAAATCATTGGCCGGATTATGGTTCCATTGCCAGTGTTTCAGGTCGAGCGTGTCGCCGTTGAAGTCGTCGCTCACCACCATGTCTATGTCTTTACAGCCCTGCACAGGCTTGTTCATCACGAAAGGCACCTTGCCGTTCACGTTGCCGAGCATAGGCCATCCGTCGGTCCAGTGGCACGGCATGAGCAGCGGCACACGGCCTACGGCTCCGCGGTCCTGGAAGATGAAGCCATACCAGTTGCCGTGTCCGTCGTCAACGATGGTGCCCTGTCCGGCATAGGGGAAGCCGGCAAAGTTGTCTTCAAGTATCACCTTCTTCTCATAAGGTCCGGTTATCTTGTCGGCGCGGTAGCACAGCTGTCGGCGCGGCTTGTCCTTCGGCCATGAAATCATGAGCAGATAATAGCGTCCGTCGTGCTTTATCACGCGACTGCCTTCGAGCAGATTGTTCTCCTCTTCGTCGCGCACGTTGAGCGTGATGTCCACGCCGCCCTCCTTCTTAGCCGTAAGGTCGGCGTTGAGTTCGGTCAGTTTGCCTGTTCCGCTGAACACATACACGCGCCCGTCATCGTCGAAGAACAGCGATGCGTCGTGAAAGTGGGGCAGGCGAGAGTGCAGCGTCCATCCATTGCGCGGGTCTTTCGTTGTGTAGACAAATGAGCGGAACGGCTCGTCGTTGGGCGAGAACAGGGCATAGAATGTGCCGTTGTGGTATCTTATCGACGTGGCCCATTGTCCGCGTCCGTAAACAGTTCCACCTTGCATATTATATTTTGGCGTTTCGTCGAGTCTGTCGAAGAGATAGCTCACCGTCTCCCAGTTTACCAAATCCTTAGAGTGCATTATCGGTGCGCCCGGCATGAGATGCATTGTGGTTGTTACGAGCCAGAAGTCGTCGCCGGTGCGTATCACGTCAGGGTCGGGCATATCCGCCCACACCACGGGATTCTTGAATGTCTCTTGTGCATAGGCCAGTGTGGCGGCAAGCATTATGGTCAGCGATATAAATAGTTTTTTCATGGTATTTGTCTTTTTCCGTTTTGTTTCCCTATATCTTGTCAGGCATATTATTTAATTGTATTTCTCATCAGAGTGGCTTAAATGTTATGTAAGGCACTGCTGATGTTACGTTTCTGCAAAGTTACAAATTTAATTTTACATTATTGCCGTTAATGTCTTTATTCTGTTTCAAAGTGTTGCATTGTATGGAGCTAATGTTTCTGTTTTTTGCTTTTTGGCGCAAAAATAGATGCCTTTAATCTTGTGTAACATTGATAAAAATGTAGGAACCTCCCCCCGGGTACGTCGACATAAAGGTATTGCCGCTTTCATAATAATTTGAATGCTTGTCGCACCTGGGGAGCCTCCCTCCGTTATTGATAGTTATGTTGATAATTATAAAAGAAAAGGGGCGGATAAAATTACTTATCCGTCCCTTCTTTTAAGAAATGTTCGGTTATGCATATTTATCCTTAGTTTCTGAACACCAGTCCTGCGCCGTTGGCGTCGATTATTATCGGCTTCTCGCGGCTAACCTCCTCAGCAAGAAGTTTCTTTGAGAGGTCGTTGAGCACATACTCCTGTATGGCTCTCTTTACAGGACGGGCACCGAACTCTGGGTCGAAACCTGCGTCGGCAAGCCAGTTGATGGCTGCGTCGGTGTATTCGAGAGTGAAGCCCTGCGGTTCAAGCATCTTCCTTACAGAGTCCATCTGCAACTTAACCACTCCGGCAATCTGCTCCTTCGTCAGCGGCAGGAACATTATTATGTCGTCGATACGGTTGAGGAACTCAGGACGTATGGTCTTCTTCAGCAGCGTCATCAGCTGGTTGTTGAGCATCGACTGCTCATGGCTGTCGAGTTTTCCGCCGTGCTTCTCCAAGTCTTCACGTATCAGCTGGCTTCCCAGGTTAGAAGTCATGATGATGATAGTGTTCTTGAAGTTTACGGTACGTCCCTTGTTGTCGGTCAGACGGCCGTCGTCGAGCACCTGAAGCAGGATGTTGAACACATCCGGGTGGGCCTTCTCAATCTCGTCGAAGAGCACAACCGAATAAGGTTTGCGCCTTACTGCCTCGGTGAGCTGTCCGCCCTCGTCGTAGCCAACGTATCCCGGAGGCGCTCCGATAAGACGGCTGACGCTGAACTTTTCCTGATATTCGCTCATGTCTATTCGCGTCATCATGGTCTCATCGTTGAACAGATATTCGGCCAAGGCCTTTGCAAGCTCAGTCTTACCTACACCGGTAGTACCGAGGAAGATGAACGAAGCTATCGGACGCTTCGGGTCTTGCAGTCCGGCACGGCTGCGGCGAACGGCGTCGCTCACTGCCGTTATGGCCTCTTCCTGACCTATAACACGTTTATGCAGTTCCTCCTCAAGGTGCAACAGCTTCTCGCGCTCGCTCTGCATCATTCGTGTTACGGGTATTCCCGTCCAGCGGCTTACCACCTCAGCTATATCGTCGGCTGTAACTTCCTCGCGCACCATTGCCTCGCCGCCCTGTGTGTTGCGCAGCTGATCCTGAATGTTCTTGATGTCGTCTTCAAGCTGTTTCAGACTGCTGTAGCGTATCTCTGCCACACGCTCATAGTTGCCTTCACGCTCGGCGCGCTCAGCCTCAAACTTCAGCTGCTCTATCTGCTGCTTGTCCTGCTGAATCTTGTTGACGAGAGCCTTCTCGCCTTCCCATTTGGCACGGAACACCTTTTCCTGATCTTTCAGTTCGGCAATCTCTTTGTCGAGCTGTTCAATCTTAGGCTGGTCGTTCTCACGCTTGATGGCCTCGCGTTCAATCTCGAGCTGTTTCAGCTTACGCGTAATCTCGTCAAGCTCCTCAGGCACAGAGTCGCGCTCCATTCTCAGCTTAGCTGCAGCCTCGTCCATAAGGTCGATTGCCTTATCAGGCAAGAAACGGTCGCTGATGTAACGCTCCGATAGTTTGACTGCTGCAATGCAGGCATCATCCTGAATACGCACCTTGTGGTGGTTTTCGTAGCGCTCCTTCAGACCACGCAGTATGCTTATTGCGCTAAGCTCGTCAGGCTCGTCGACCATGACGGTCTGGAATCTCCTTTCAAGAGCCTTGTCCTTCTCAAAATACTTCTGATATTCGTTAAGTGTCGTTGCACCTATGCTGCGCAGCTCGCCACGCGCAAGCGCAGGCTTCAGAATGTTGGCTGCATCCATAGCGCCTTCGCCTCCTCCGGCACCAACCAGCGTGTGGATCTCATCTATGAATAGGATGATACGGCCGTTGCTGTTGGTAACCTCCGTCCGGTATCAAACGCTCCTCGAACTCGCCGCGGTACTTTGCGCCAGCCACCAGAGCACCCATGTCCAAGCTGAACACGGTACGGTCTTTCAGGTTCTCCGGCACATCGCCGCGTACAATACGCTCAGCCAGTCCTTCAACGATGGCTGTCTTACCGGTTCCCGGCTCACCTATCAGTATAGGGTTGTTCTTTGTACGGCGTGACAGAATCTGAAGTACACGACGAATTTCATCGTCACGGCCAATCACAGGGTCGAGTTTGCCCTGACGTGCCTCCTCAACCAGGTTCTTGGCATATTTCTCCAGGCTCTGATAGTTTTCGTCAGCCGACTGCGACTGCACTTTCTGTCCCTGCCTCAGCTCGTTTATAGCTGCGCGCATCTCCTTCTCGGTGCATCCTGCATCCTTCATTATGCGGCTTGCCGTAGAGTTTACATCGAGCAATGCCAGCATTACAGGTTCAACGCTGACGAACTCGTCGCCCATTTTCTGCGATATGTCTACGGCCTTCTGAAGCACGCTGTTGCTCTCGTTGCTGAGATAAGGCTGTCCGCCCTGAACCCGTGGCAAGCGGCTAATCTCACGGTCAACCACTGTCTCAACCTGCATGGCGTTTACACCGAGCTTCTGAAACAGAAAGTTGGTGACGTCTTTAGCCTTGTTCATAAGGCCCTTGAGCAGGTGGACCGGCTCAATCGACTGCTGTCCTGAGCGTTGTGCGGTGTTAACTGCCTCCTGAACAGCCTCTTGCGCTTTGATTGTGAATTTGTCGAATGTCATATAATAGTCTCCTTTCTTTTCTTTTTCTTATTTGTTATTCCTGAATACAATCTTTTTACGATTGTCTGCTATCAGAGAATCAAAATACATGCCCGTAGCCGAGTTCTGACATTTTGTCTTGTTTGTATGACAAATTTTCAGTCTAATTAATCCTCTGTTGCTGTATACATAATTAATATATAATGCCGGCTTCGTTCTGTTTGGCATATTGTCGCCCTTTGATGCTATGGCCTTACACTTTGATTTATGTTGAGGCTCCCATACTGCAATATTTGAAAATTTAAATCATTTGGCCGTGAATATGCCCCGAAAACGTGTGCAAACGTAAGTAGGTGTGTTACATGTTGTTATGCAGCTTGTGCCGTATATGTGCAATGTTTTTTGTCCGAAATGGGACAAAAAAGCCTTTATTTCAATAAAAAAACAGGTTGGTTTTCATGCTGAAAGCTGCCCGTTTCCGGGTAAAAAGTTGCCGAGTTGTTTTATAAAAGCTTACCTTTTATGTCCAGATGTAAATATTCTTTATCATCATAAGGCGCATAAGCCGTCTGATTTTTCTATTTCATAAGAAAATCATGACAAAACTAAAGTGACATAATGATGCGGCTTTTTGTGAATATGCTTTCATATTGGTTGATGTTGCATGTGCGCTTTCTGCTTGTTCGGGCGTATAGATGTGATTGGTTTGGGATAAATAAAAACGCAGAAGTTATCAACAGACAATGTCGAAGCTGTTGATAACTTCTGCGTGAATGTATGTTTCTGTATATGTCAGAAGCGCACTGTTATGCCGATGCTGGGCAGCAGAGTGCCGCTGTCCTGACTGATATACTTCATCTTGTAGCGCTGTTCGGCTGCCGGAGCGTCAGGATTTTCAATGACGCCAGTGCTCATCAGCACGTCGGGCTGGCTCAGAACGCTCTTTGTTATGTTCTGTATGTCGAGATAGAAGCCGAGCATCCAGCCTTTGAAGTAATAGTTTTTGTCTACGCGGATGTCGAGTTGTGCAAAGGCGTCAAGACGTTCGGTGTTAAACTTCGAATAGTCGTAATACGGTCGTCCCTGTGCGTCCCATGCCTCCACGAGCGACGACTTGTCAACGTCATACGGCGTATACGGACTGCCGCCTATCGCACTCAGCTTGGCTCCTATGCTCCAGTTGCGCGGCAGCTCGTAGGTGGCGCTCACGTTGGCTATGAAGCGGTTGTCCCATGCCGAGTTGATGTATCCGGCATCTGAGTTGTTCTTGTATTGACTCTTGAATAATGTGAACGACGCCATAGACACCAGTTTGCCTGGTATCTGCCAGCGCATGGTGGCTTCGAGGCCGTAAGCCCTGCCCTTGGCCGACGAAACGAGCAGCTCGTTGCCCACAACGCCATAGTCGTTGCCCTTGCATGAGAGCGGAATGTTGTCGGCAACGGAGAGCGGAATGTCAGTGTAATGTTTGTAGAAACCTTCCAGACTCACCGTTATCTGCTTGCCCGGTGTCCATTCAACGCCCAGCGCCGTGTTCTTTACGCGCATATATTCGAGCGACTTGTTGGCCAGTTGGCCGTTTTCGTCCTTATATCCCAGGGCTGTGTATGGCGGCAGCTGATGATACATTCCGGCGCCGATGTTGACGGCCCACGAAGGCAGAAACTTGTAAGACAATGATAAGGTGGGCGAGATGTGCTCCCAGAAGCGCGCTGTCAGGTCAGAATAAGAGCATCCGTCGAGGCGTAGGCCCATGTTGGCCGTAAGTCTTCCGTTTTCACTCGTATAGCGCGCCGAGCCGTAGGCTGCCCATCCTGCAAAGCTGATGTCGGTTGAGTATTGCGATATTGAGCTTTCGTTGTGATAAACTCTTTGGTATGTGTGGTCGTTGTAGAAGGCATACCATGCTTCAACGCCCTCGCGCCATGTCCAATGGTCGTTATATGTGCGGTTTTCAGCTCTCAGCGACAGCTTCTGTTCGCGCGAACTTAGGTCGAGCGTAAGGTTTTCGGGAGCCGAATCGTCGTTGTTGCGGTATTTAAGATTTTGGTTGCCCAGATAGTTATAGCCGAGCGAAACCGTTGTTACGTTCTTTCCGGCATAATGTTTATAAGATGCGCCGAGCGTAAATGTCTGCTGCGTTATGCGGGGCAGGTAGCTCAGCATGTATTCGGCGTCCTCTCCTTCTTGGTCAGTATTTAGTTTCATGTTGTCGATGCCCGTAAGCCCGAGGAAAGTTATTTCGTCTTTCTTTCCCAATTTGGTCTTTATCTTAAACTGTCCGTCTATGTAGTTTGGCAGGAAGGGCAGGCCGATTATCTTGAATAGCAGTTGCAGATACGACTGGCGCACAGAGAACAGATATGTAGTGTTGCTGCCGAAGTGGCCCATGCCGCTGAGCGACACTTCTGATGCTCCGAGAGTGGCCTTGAAAGAGTTTTCGTCGGTGTTGCCGTCGAGCAGACTGATATCCATCACCGAGCTTAATGCGCCGCCGCGGTCAGCCGGAAACGCTCCTGTATAGAACTGCACTTCGCGTATAAGGTCGGCGTTTAGTATGCTCACCGGGCCGCCCGACGCACCCTGAGTGGCAAAGTGGTTGATGTTAGGTATCTCTATGCCGTCCATGAAGAAGCGGTTTTCCGACGGCGAGCCGCCCCTTACGATGAGGTCGTTGCGATAGCCGATAGGAGAGAACGACACGCCCGGCACCGACCTCACAATGCGCGAGATGTCGCGGTTGCCACCCGGACTCTTCTCTATCTCGCCGAGTCCTATTATCTGCATGCTCACCGGACTTGGCTTTACGCGTCTTATCACAGGCACGCTAACCGTAACTTCGTTGAGATGCTTTGAGTCTTCGTCAAGCTCAATCTCTATTGTAGGCATCTTTGCCGACACGAAATATTCGGCAGACAGCACGCTCTTGTAGCCTATGCACGTAACGTAGAGCCGGCAGATGCCTGGATTGACGCCGCTTATGACGAACACTCCGGTGGTGTCGGTGGCTGCTCCAACGCCCTGCAGACCCTGCACCGATACGCTTGCGCCTATGACAGGCTCGCGCGACAGTCTGTCTACGATGCGTCCGCGCACCGTAAACTTCTCTGATTCGGCATGCATGGCCGTTATCTGGAAGATGCAAATAAGGATGAATGCTATTCGCTGAAATGTGTGTAGAATGTATTTCATATAAATAATACAGAAGTTTTAAAAATGTAGTCGTGTCTGTTGATGCGTTCTGCGAAAGGCATCTGACACTGTAATAAAACGAAGTTAACGGACAAATCGCCATGTAGGAGATATAAAAACTGTTGTCCGTTAACTTCGTTCGTTTCTTTTGTCCGGCTGTTATTCTTTTCTTTGCCGGCTATGCTTGGGCCATGTGGCCGCAGGCATTATTTCATCTTGTCGAAGCCTTCGCCGAACACGCCATGGCAGAATGTCTGTGAAACCATGGCATGGGGGTCGATATTCTTAATATAGTGGAATATTTCCTGAGACTCATATTTTCTTGCCAGAACGATAAGTATGTCCACTTCCTTTTTTGAATACCAGCCCTTGCCCTCAACAACGGTAACACCTCTGTGGGCGCTTTGGTTGATCTGGTCTGCAATCTTTTCATAATCCTTTGATATGATGATAAACTGCACAGTCTGGCGTGAACCGTTGACAACGTAGTCGCAGACATAACTTGCAATCAGAGTGAAGGCGATACCGTAGACGATTGTCTCGGTGCTGTGGAACAGCAGATAAGACGAGCTGATAATCGTAATGTCGATAAACTGCATGGCACGTCCGAAGCTCAGGCTGAAGTATTTGTTCAGCAGGGCTATCAATATATCTGTTCCTCCTGTAGAGCCGTTATGCGAGAACACCAGACCGAGGCCTCCGCCGGCCATTGCACCTCCGAGAATAACATGCATAAACTTGTCTTCGCCGGCCGTGATTATGGGATATGCCTGGAACAGGGGCTGAAGTATGCCCACAAATACCGACATGATAGACACGCCGATGATGGTTCTGATGATAAACTGCTTGGTGAGTGCCTTGCAGGCAATGATAAGCATAGTAACGTTAAGCACCCAGATCGAAATACCGGGAGGAAATCCGAAGGCATAGAACAGCAGCGCCGATATACCGGAAACGCCTCCCATCACAACCTGTTCGGGAAGGATAAAGGCCGTATATCCGAATGAATAAAGTAATATTCCAAATGTAAGGAAAAAAAGATCTTTATAAAAAGAATTCTTTACTTCGGCCTTGCCCTTTTTTTTGATATCATTCATAATAATTATGGTTAAAAATTAAAAAAACTATCACTTTCATGTACAGCGGCAGAAAATGACTTGTTGCTGTACATGAAAGTGTTATATCACGAATATGTGTGTATTTAATACTTTCAGAATTATATGTAGACTATTTTATCTTTTCGAAGCCTGCCCCGAACACACCGTGACAGAACGTCTGTGAAACCATCGCGTTAGGATCAATCTGTTTGATGATAATCATCAAGTCCTGAAGCTCGTATTTATGCGCGAGGATTATCAGCAGCTTGACATCGTTTTTTGTATACCAGCCCTTACCCTCAACGACCGTTACGCCACGATGCATGCCTCCTGACACATTATTGGCGATTTCCTGATATTCTTTAGATATTATCAGCAGCTGCACGGTTTGCTTTGAACCGTTTACCACGAAGTCGAGCATGAAACTTACCACTAATGTGAACACGATACCGTAGATGATCGTTTCCACGCTGTGGAATACAAAGTAAGATGAGCTTATGATTGTGAAATCTATGAACTGCATGGCGCGACCGAAACTGATGTTGAAATATTTGTTAAACACCGCCATCAGTATGTCTGTTCCGCCTGTAGAACCGTTGTGTGTAAACACGATGCCAAGTCCTGTTCCGCAGAGCAGTGCTGCAATGAGGACATGCATGAATTTGTCTTCTCCGGGAGTTATAATCGGGTGAGCGGTGAAGAAAGGCTGAAGGAAGCCCACACAGAGCGACAGCATCGTGACGCCTATCACCGTCCTTATTACGAACTGGGGTGTAAGAGCCTTGATTGCTATGATGATCATCATGGCATTGAGCACCCAGATGGAGATACTTGGAGGAAAACTCGTTGTGTAGTAAATGAGTGCTGAAATACCGGCAACGGCTCCCTGCACAACTTTTTCAGGTAATATGAATGCTGTGTAGCCTGTAGCATACATCAGTACTCCGACAAAGAGAAAAAAGATGTCTTTGCCTTGCTGCTTCCAGTTCGTTTGGGCGATAATGTTAGTTATCTTGTTCATATCAATGATTGTTTTCATGGCTTTCACATATTTTTCATAATGTCTTGGCGCAAGTCTTTGCGTGCGTAAGAGTTTAGACTATGTGGTATGCCGCATGTCTGTTATTTATTTTTTTGCAAAGATAGTTTAATTTTGCAAAGTCGCAAAGAAATATTGACTAAATGATAGAGGGTTTTTGCATTAAATCTGATAAAAAAATAAGTGCGGTCAGCCGCCTCTGAATGCATGCTTTTGGCATATTGTTTTTGTTATGCGTCAACGGATGATAATATGCATACGCTTAATCGGAAATATGTGCCAACTATGCTTCAAACAAGCGTCGCAGTTTAACAAAAATGTAAGGCCTGTCAGGCGTCATTGTTGCTTGATATTTTTTCTGAATTGCTGTGGCGTAAGGCCGGTGTGCAATTTAAAGTAGCGACAGAAGAACGACTCGTCGCTGAAGTTGAAGTCCCATGAAAGCTGCTTGACGCTTTTCTCACTGTTACGCAGCTGCAGTTTTATCTGCAGAGTTACATATTGGTCTATAATATTTTTTGTAGTGTGTCCGGTCATATTTCTTACAATGGTGTTAAGATATTTCGGCGTTATGTTAAGCTTTCCGGCATAGAAAGCCACGTCGTGCGACTTCATGTAATATTGTTCGATGTCTTCCATGAACATGTTGAACAGTTCGTTGGTGCGTCTTGAGCCGTAGCCTTCAGGCTCCTCGTGCCTGTTGCGCACCATCCAGTCGTAGAAACCGAGAAAGAAGGCCTTGAGCTGGTAGAGCACAAGCTGGTCGAGACATGTACAGTCCTTCTGTATGAAATACAGTCTGAGCAGGCTGAACATATTTTCAATTATCAGCGTAACCACCTGTTTGTCAGTGCGGCATCTGTCCTTGCGCAGCAGCGAGTACACTGTTTGCTCCAGTTGCAGGCTCGCCTCCCTCAGCATCGTCTTGTCGTAGCGCAGCATTTCCACCTCAAAGTCGTCCGAAACATTATGTAGCATCACCATGTCGTTCGGGAATAGTGTTATTACGGCATCCTTTTTCAGATGCCAGTCTTTAAAGTCGATGCGCATTGTTGCCGTGCCGCCTTTACATAATATTATTGCACCATAGTCGATGACGTTCGATTCTGCTTCAAGTTCTTTCAGCGATGTTGTGCAGAGCTGCGCCTTGTCTGATGCGAATGTTTCAAATTTCATGGGCTTGTCGTATGTTGCTTTTACTTATGTCTGAAATATGCATATCTCCGTTTTGTGCTGCAAATATCGCTATATTGAGTGACAAAACACCATGTTTGTTCCGAAATGTCCCATTTCTCGCGAAAAAATTAAAATCATTTAATTGTTAAATAGTCTTACCTTTGCACCCGGTTTCAGACCATTTCTCTGGATTAATGGAAAATATAGTGAAAATATAAAAGTGATGATTAGATGTAAATTTGTTTATGCCGTATTGTCCGGCGCACTGCTTCTTCAGTCAACAGATGCATTGTCGCAAACGCAGCGCACAATGACGGTGAGCGAGTTGTTTTCTCTTGTAGAGACGGGCAGCAGACAGTTGCGTGCCCAAAAGTCGGAAGTCGACGTGGCACATCATGCCATTTCTGAGGCAAAAAGCCGGCGTCTGCCTGATGTTAATGCTTCGTTGTCTGTTAGTTATAACGGCAACGTGCTTATGACAGACCGTGATTTCAGCAATGCCAAAGGTATCACCCAGCCACACTTCGGCAACAGTTTTGCGCTCGAAGCTCAGCAGGTGGTTTATGCCGGAGGAGCCATCAACACGGGCATACGCCTTGCCGAACTTCAGAAAGAGCAGGCAGAGACAGGCGTTGCCCTCAGCCGCAGTCAGCAGCGCTTCATGGCTCTCGGCCAGTATCTCGACTTGGTTAAGCTGTCAAACGGAATGAAAGTTTATGACAGCAACATTGCGCTTACCGAAAAACTTATTGCCGACATAAAGGCAAAATATGAAGAGGGCATAGCGCTGCGCAACGACGTTACACGATACGAATTGCAGATGGAGTCGCTCAAACTCGGACTGCGCAAGCTTCAGGATCAGCGCAGCGTGCTCAACCATCAGCTCTGTAACACCCTCGGACTTACTTCGGATGTTGTAATCATGCCCGACACGACAGAACTTAGAACAGCCGCTGACGACGGCAACGAGGCCGACTGGCAGAGCCGTGCGTCAGTTTCGTCACCCATGCTTCGCCAGTCGAAACTCGGCATAGAGATGGCTCATCAGCAGCTGCGCATGGCAAAGAGCGACCTTATGCCTAAAGTCGTGGTGTTTGCAACCGACAATTTCAGCGGTCCATTCACTTACGACTTGCCGCCTATTGACAACAACTTTAACATCTGGTATGTCGGTATCGGCATAAAATATTCGCTCAGCTCGCTGTTCAAGGGCAACAAGACGGTGCGCAAGGCTAAGGCGCAGATTGTGCAGAGCAACGAGAACCATGCCGTTACGGCAGAGAGTGTAGACAACCAGATGCAGCAGGCATACACGCTCTATCGCCAGTCGTTTGTCGAACTGCGTACACAGCAGAAGAGCGTAGAACTTGCAACTCAGAACTATCAGGTGGTCAACGACCGTTACATGAGTCAGATGGCGCTGATAACTGATATGGTCGATGCGTCGAATATAAAACTTAACGCCGAACTTCAGGAGGTTGACGCACGCATAGGCACCATTTACGCATACTATAAAATGAAATATATTGCAGGCGAAATCTGATAAGGCACCTGTGTAAATACATAAAAACAATACCGGCCGCACTGCCTGAACCGATACAGGTACGGCTACGGACAGAAATTACAAATAACAGATATAAGATATGAACAACAAGAAACTTATAAAAAGAATATACAATGTAGTAATCATACTGTTGCTCATCGGAGTAATAACGTATGTCGTAACCCGCTTTGCCCATCCGGCAAACACAGAATATACAGACGATGCACAGGTGCAGCGCCACATAACACCGATAAACACACGTGTGCAGGGATTTATCAAGGAGATACGCTTTGAGGAATATCAGCACGTGAAGAAGGGCGACACGCTCGTTATCATCGAAGATGCCGAATATCGTCTTCAGCTTGCTCAGGCTGAGGCCAGCTATCGCGGCTCACGTTCGGGCTCTTCTGCCATATCAGCCGGAATGAACACTACGACGAGCAACGTAAGAGTGGCTTCTGCAGGCATAGAGGAGGCAAAGGCTGACATGGACAACGCCCGCCGCGACTATGAACGCTATGCCTCGCTGCTGAAGAAAGACGCTGTTACCCGTCAGCAGTATGACAACGCGCTGACAAGATATAAGGCGGCGAAGGCACGTTACGAGCAGGCAAGCGCAAACCGCCGTTCAACATCGCTCGTAAAGAACGAGCAGGCTCACCGCCTGAGTCAGAACACGGCAGGCGTAAGCGTTGCCGAGGCTGCCGTAAATCTTGCCCGTCTTAATCTTTCTTATACGGTTATCGTGGCTACGAGCGACGGAGTTATGGGCCGCAAGGACATTCATGTAGGTCAGCTCGTTCAGCCCGGACAGATGCTCGCACGTATTGTAGACGACGATCAGGTGTGGGTTATTGCCAACTATCGCGAAACACAGCTGAAGAACATCTCTGTAGGCGATGCCGTTGAGTTTACTGCCGATGCCATTCCGGGCGTTACATATAAAGGTGTGGTTGAGTCGCTCAGTCCTGCCACGGGCTCGGCTTATTCTATGGTGCCTGCCGACAATGCCACGGGCAACTTCGTGAAGGTTGAGCAGCGTGTGCCGGTGCGTATAGCCATTGTGGGAAAGAACAGCGAGGCCGACCTGAAGAAACTCCGTGCCGGACTGAATGTTGAAACATTGGTAATGTATAAGTGATATGCCGCCGATTCCTACAGGACCGTTCACGATGCCGATGATGAACGGCTTCGTGCCTAAGAAAATACAGCCGTGGATATATGTCGTCTTTGCCTTCTTTTTTCAGTTGGCGGGAGGCATGTATGCCGGAGCTATGCCTCACGTGATGGGCGACATGTGTATCATGCGCGAGGATGTTACGATGATTGTGCTGTGCGGCGTTATAGGCGTTAACATGCCTTTCCCGTTTCTTTTCCGCTTTAAGTTCAGGTTCACCAACCGCCAGCTGCTCATAACGGCAGCTCTTGCCATTGCCGCATGCAACTGGCTGTGCATGTACACCGAGTCGGTGCCCGTGCTGTGCCTTCTCTCTTATGTTGCAGGATTTTTCAAACTCTGCGGAACGTTTGAGTGTATGTCTAATATACAACTGTGGATGACATCAAAGCGCGACTTCACAATATTCTTCCCGTTGCTTTATTGTATTGTTCTCGGCGACATGAGTCTGTCGTCTTGGATAACCGTCCACCTTACATATATATTCCAGAGCTGGTATGCCATGCACTGGGCTATGACGGGCGCAATGCTCTTCATTGCGCTGATGGTGTATGTGCTCACCCATGATTTCCGCTTCATGAAGCCGCTGCCGCTGATAAGTCTCGACTGGCTGGGCTGCGTGCTCTGGTCGGCTTTGTTGATTGAAGTAGTGTTCCTGTTCAATTACGGCGAGTATTACAACTGGTGGGACGGACGTCCGTTTCGTGTGGTTACGTTCATGGTGCCCGTAACGTTCTACTTTGCGTTGCAGCGCATGCGCCACATCCGCCATCCATATATAGCCCCCGAGGCATGGCTCTACAAGCGTCTGCTGCCCCTGCTTGCCGTGTTTGCGCTGGTTGAGCTTATCAACTCAACCCCTAAGATATTGCAGAACACGTTTACGTCGGGCGTGCTCCATTTCGGCGCCATGTCCACTTCCGTGTTCTATCTCGTAGAATGGGCGGGCACAATATGCGGCTGCATGTTCGTGATGTTCTGGATAAAGGTGCTCAGGCAGAAGTTTACGCGCCTGCTCACCGTAGGACTCATGTCCCTGCTGGCTTATGAGGTGCAGATGTATCTTATGATTACACCCGGTCTTGACATCGCGAGCTTCTATCTGCCTATATTTTGCAGAACCTTCGGCGTGGCTATCTTCTTCACGGCCCTTACAATATATCTCGAAGAACTGATGCCGTTTCAGCATTTCTTCATGGGGCTAACCATGGTGGGCTTCATCCGCAACGGCGTGGTTGACACTATATGCTCGGGCATATACAGCTTTTCGCTCAGGCATCACATAGCAGAAAACTTTGCGCGCGCCATGCCGTACGATGCCACGCAGGTGATACTCGTCAGTCTGAAACAGCTGTTCGGCGTTACGTGCATCATAGCCACAGTTGTGCTGCTCATCTTCCTTGTATGGGACATTCAGCCCGTTAGGGATACGCTGAAAAGGATGCCTTACTGGAGCGTTGTCGGCCGTCTGCTCCGCAGGCAGATGTCGTCAGGCAAGTAGGGCAGGGAGACTGTTACCGTCAGTAATCTGAAAAAGCGGCGGCCGGACATTGGATATTCGGAAAAAATGTGTATGTTTGCATAAAATAGTTATATGCTTATGTTTACTACTACCGAATTCATCTTGCGCATAGCCATTGCCGGTGTGCTGGGCGCTGCTGTCGGCCTTGAGCGGGAGCTGCGGGCTAAGGAAGCCGGTACGCGTACACATTTTCTTGTGGCGATGGGGTCGGCTCTTTTCACCATCCTTTCGCAGTATGGCTTCGACGAGTCGCTGAAAATCTACAGTTCGTTTGCCTCTTTCGACCCGTCGCGTATTGCGGCTCAGGTGGTTACGGGTATCGGATTTATTGGGGCCGGCACCATAATCTTTCAGAAACATGTGGTGAAAGGGCTTACCACGGCTGCCGGACTATGGGCTACCGCTGCCATAGGCATGACTGCTGCCACCGGGCTTTATGCCCTCGCCATAGGCAGCACGGTGCTTGTGCTATGCTGTCTTGAGGTATTCTCCTTTGTGGTTAACCGTTTCGGAATGAAAAAGATAGCCGTAACGTTTTCCACACGTAGCCATGACACAGTGCGTCAGCTGCTCAGCGAGCTGCAGGCTGATGGCGTTGACTTTGACAACTACGGGATGAAGCAGATTGTGGTTGACGGAGAACGGCAGTATGAGGTTACGCTCGAGATGAAGCTGCGCCGCAGAAATTACCGCACCCGCATTCTCGATTTTGTCAAGGAGTTCAACGGTGTAAGCATCGAACTCATAGAATAGCCTGTGTCAGGCCCATGCCGTGTCCGGTCGTCAGGCAATCTGCCTACTGCATTTTTATCCTTTTTGTGCTTTGTCCTGATTTCGGGGCGATGTGCAGAAAGGTTATTTTTTGTGAAACAGAATTACCGGCTTGATTGTTTTCGTATGGATATGATAATTTTTTTGTATCTTTGAAAAAGATATGAAACGGCTCGGCAAAGTCTGCTTAAAAATCACAGGTTTCTTATCTGTCATTGCACTTGCCTTTTGCCGTATTTGCATATAACGTCAATAACATATAAAGATTTTTTTATCATCAATTTTATTATCCATGATTAAACGCAATTCCTTATTCAGATTATTATTTGTCCTTTTATCATCTTCATTCATGCTTGCCGCCCCTTCGTGCTTGTTTGCGGAGAAGCACAGGCTAATCGTTACTACCGACATCGGCGGAACCGATCCCGACGACGAGCAGTCTATGGTGCATCTCTTGCTCATGTCTGATGATGTTGACATCGAGGGACTTATATGTAACGTGGCATTTGTGAAGACGCCTCTGGGCTTGCCCGTGCTGAATAAGATTATAGATGCATACGAGAAGGCTTATCCTAATCTTATTGTTCACGACAAGGGCTATCCTTCAGCCGCCAGTCTGCGCTCTGTAGCCGTTGCCGGCCAGGCTGGAGTGGGCATGGCCGACGTAGGTGAGGGACACGACACTCCGGGCTCAGAACTCATAATACGTGCCGTTGACAGCAAAGATCCGCGCCCGGTATGGGTTGACGCATGGGGAGGCATGAACACGGTGGCTCAGGCGTTGTGGAAGGTGAAGCACACAAGGGGTGCGGCAGATGTGGCCAAATTTGTGTCGAAGCTGCGCATCTATGACGTGCTTGGGCAGTGTGATGCCGGAGCATGGATAGCCAGAACCTTTCCCGACATTGTCTATCTTCGCAATACTGCTGTGTACGGCTGGGCACCGTCAGACAGCTGGGTAGACGACAATGTGCAGAAGTATGGACCTCTCGGCGCTGCTTATCCTGACAGGATGTGGGCCACAGAGGGCGACAGCCCTGCCTTTATGTATCTTGTTGACAACGGGCTGAATGTGCCGTCGGAGCCTGAATACGGCGGCTGGGGCGGACGCTTCGGCACGGAAAAGGTGGCAGGTGTAAGAGGTATGGACTGGGTTGAGAAGAATAATCTTGACGAGAAACAGTATGATCCTTACTATATGTTCACCAATTCGGGCGAGGGCAGTGAGGCCATTGCCCGATGGAAGACAGCCATACTGAACGATTTTGCGGCACGTGTAAAATGGAGTGTGTGTGCTGACTATAATGATGCCAACCATCATCCTGTAGTACGTTTCAGTGACGAGAAGACTGACACCAAGGCTGTGAGATATGTTGACGCTAAGCCCGGCGACCGGCTGCAGTTCGACTTTTCGGGCTCTTATGATCCAGACGGCAACGAGATAAGCTACAGGCTTTATGTCTATGATGACGCTACCGACTGTGGTCAGCGTATTGAAGTGAGCGATGCAGCCACGGCGCGTCCGTCTTTGTCAATACCGGAATCAGTGTCAAAGGCTACGATACACCTTATTCAGGAAGTTACAGACAACGGCAGTCCGGCTCTGACGTCATACCGTAGGATTGTCGTCAGGGTGAAATGAGCAGCATGGTGCCTGGCGTTACTGATGAAGTAAAACTATTTTCTTAAAAAACTCATCACTCGTCACATTCGCATATAATGCGCTTGCTGTCAATGATTTGAAGCGTGATGAGTTGACTTCTCAACTCATCACACAATAATGTCAGGGCGTGGTGTGACGAGTTGAGAAGTCAACTCGTCACAGTATATCCTGCTGATATCCAGAATGTTACGCAGGAATGTGACGAGTGATGAGTTTTTTAAGAAAATATTTTCTGCCTACAGTGTGCCGATGTATATTCGTATTGCATGCCCTGATGTCGTCTTTTGCATTATGAAAGGTGCCCTTTTGCCGTGTGAAAGGCGGCATATTGCAATGCAAAAGGCCGTCTTTTGGAGGGCAATATGCCGCATCTGTCCGGATGAACGGTAAAGAATTATACGGCAAGAGCACGCCTCACATAAAGTCGGGAGGGGTGCTCTTGCATTATTATCGAGATTGTAGATATATCGTTTTCAGTATGTCATGCGTCGGCCATGGTGCCTGTTGCTGTTTGCTTTTATAGAATATAGGTTTATCATTCAATGTCTATGACATGGAATTTCTTGTTGAACGTTATCTCTATGCGGTTCGACAGGTCTATTTCGTATTCCTTGGCGTCTCTTTCAATCTTAATTATTATGCATCCCGGATAGTTCTTCTTGACATACGAACTTATTTGCGGCGGAACTATGCTTGCCGGCACGGCCGAGCGCTTGCAGCTTATTTCGGTCCAGTTGCCGTTGCTGTCAAACTCTATTTTCTCACCGTTGGTGAAGATAACGGTATATTCTTTTGAGAAGAATCCCGATTCCACTTTCGCCAAGGCCACCTTCTTGTTGCTGAAGTGCCTGCTGAGCAGCTGCTGTGCATTATGCGGCATCTGGCTTACACTGATAGGTTTCTCGTTGCCGGCCGCGGCATTTAGTGTTACGGCCAGGAGCAATGTTATCATCATTGCAGCTTTTTTGATGTAATCTTTCATAATGTATTCTGCGGGTTTTGTTAAGTTACTGTCTGTCATATAGAGATTATCCGGCTTGTCCCGGAGGGTTGCCTTTGCCCGTTTGCCACATTGCCGTCTGCTGTTTTGTTGCCTTTCCGTTTTATGTCATATGTCTGTTTGTCCGTTTTGACGCAGGCGTAGCTGGCTACGTCAACGCAAAATGGTCAAACAGACTGCGGCAAATACACAAAGTGTAATATATCAGTCGGCATACGCCTGCGGGCTTGCCCGGCGCAGCCTTATGGCTTACTTGGGGCAAAGCTGGCAGACATGTGCCTTGCGTTGTTGCTGTGGCTCTGTCTGTCAGCTTTTTGCAGTTCTGACGCCTTCTGGCTGCTATAGCGCCGGTTTTGTCATTGCAGGCATCAGATGCTTTATTGTCATGTCAGTTTTATTTAGTCGATGTCTATGACAACGAAGTTCTTGTTGAAGGTTATCTCCATGCCGTTGGCCAGATTAACCTCATATTCGTTGTTGCCCTTTTCAAGCTTCAGCACCTTTACTCCCGGATAGTTGGATTTCAGGTAGCTTGCTATTTTTGCGGGGATGAGCTTTGCCGGTACGGCTGAGAGCTTGCAGTCAATCTCTTTCCAGTTGCCTTTCTTGTCAAACTCCACCTTCTCGCCGCTTGTGAACACCACCTCGTAGTTCTTGTCTAGCAGTCCTGTCTCCTGCTTTGCCATAGCCACCTTCTTGCCTGCGAAGTGACTCTTTATCACCTGCTGCGAAACAGCCGGAAGCTGACTTACTGCTATTGGCTTGTCGTTGTCGGCAACAGCTTTAACCTGGAACGCTATCATGCAAACTAATGCAACTACACATGTCTGGATAATTCTTTTCATAATCTTCTTTTTTTTAGGGTTTGTAATCATTGTTTGTTCTTTTGTTTGATGCAAAGATGCAAGGGGTTTCTGAAAAGAATCTGAAAAAACGGTTCGGAATCAGGTTTTTAACTAATTTTTGCTTTTCCTTATTTCGAACGCATGTTTTCCGTTGCTGAAGCTGTAGGTTATCTCCATGCCGTATTGCGAGCAGATGGCCTTTACGATGGCAAGTCCCAGTCCGGTTGACGATTTCTTGCCGGCTGAATGATAGAAGCGTTCAAATATCTTGTCGCTGTCAAGCCGCTCGGGCTGTCCGGTGTTCTCTATTCTTATGTGTGAGCTGTCCGACGTGATGTTTATCTCGCCTCCTTCTATGTTATGCACAAAGGCATTCTTCACGAGGTTGGTCATCAGCACGTTGGCCAGCTGCTCGTCCATGTCTGCCACGGGAGCCTCTTCGCACATGTTGCTGACGGTTATCTTCATGCGCGAGTATACCGGTTTCAGATTGTTTACGGCATGCGCCGTAACCTCCTTAAGGCTTACAGGTCCGTGAGCGGCAAACTGTCCGTTGTCTATCTTGCACAGAAGCAGCAGCGAGCGGTTGGTCTCCGTCAGTTCTTTCAGTGTGTGCAGCGTCTTTATTATCTCTGCCATCTGGTTCTCCGTCAGTCCTTCTTCGTCGAGCAGCATCTCGAGCCTGTTGCGGCATACGGCCAGCGGCGTCTGCATCTCGTGCGACGCGTTGGCTATGAAGAGCTTCTGCTGCTCATATTGCTTCTCGTTTCGCTCAATGCTCCTCATCACCGTTTCGTTGAGCTTTCTGAATTCGGTTATCCTCGTGTCGTTCTCCAGCGGCTTTATGTTCTTGCCGAGCTTATACGTGTCGAGCCACCCGAAGAGCCTTTTCAGCGGTTTCATGCTGTGCCTGATGGTCCACAGGTTGACGATTATCATGCCCGTGAGCAGACCGAAATACAGCACCACAAGCCAGATGAATATCGAGTTCTTCAGGTTCTGTTTGTCTATCGTTGGCGTGAACACCGTAAGCTCATGATACTTGTCGTCGTTCGACTTGAAGATATACGTTACGGCCCTTGTCTGTTCAAACTTGTTGTCGTTGGGCACATACGTCTCCATGTCGCGGTATCTTATGTGCGAGTGGCTCTCGGCATACTCGTCCGACACGGTGTGTATATAGTAGTTGTTGCCTGCGCCGTTGTGGGTGTCGGGCAGGGGCACTCCTGCCAGATAGTCGGTTATGAGCGCTTCAGCATAGCTCGTCAGGCTGTCGTCGGTCTTGTTGTTGATTTCTTTTATTATTGCAAAATAGAAGCCTACGGCCCACAGGGCAATGCCTATGGCCTTTAGCACCGACAGTCTGAAGGTTAGGACATTCTGCAGCTTCATACCTTAATGAGCTTATACCCGAAACCGTATATAGTCTTTATCTCGATGTCGGCACCGGCCGTCTTCAGCTTTTTGCGCAGGTTTTTTATCTGTGCATATATGAAGTCGAAGTTGTCGGCCTGGTCGATGTCGTCGCCCCACACGCCTTCGGCCAGCGTCTGCTTCTCTATCAGGCGGTTTGCCCGGTTGACAAGATAGTGAAGAATCTCATACTCCTTTCGTCCGAGGTCGATGTCCTGTCCGTTCACCTCCACCTTGAACGTGTCGGGGTGGATGGTCACGTTGCCGAATTTTATGTTGTTCTCGCCGTTCTGTGTGTGCCGTCTCATCACGCTCCTGATGCGTGCGTGCAGCTCAGCCAGATGGAAGGGCTTTGCCAGATAGTCGTCGGCGCCGAGTTCGAGTCCGACCACCTTGTCGTCGATAGAATCCTTTGCCGATATTATGATGACGTTCTTGCGCTTGCCGCGTTCTGCCAGTTCTCTCATCAGGTTAAGGCCGTTGCCGTCGGGCAGCATAATGTCCAGCAGTATGCAGTCGTATTCATAAATAAACAGCTTGGTGTGAGCCGTAGCGTAGTCGGGGGCTGTCTCCACCACGTAGCGCTCTTTTTCGAGCGAGCGTACAATGATGTCTCTCAGGTCGGCGTTGTCTTCTATTACGAGTATCTTCATTTCCTTTAAATATAAGTTTTATGCCAGGGGCATTTAATGAACGTCGGGCGGCATCTGCCGACGCCGCCCGAAGGTTTGTTATTGTTATTTTTCAATACGTATTCTGGCGTCTACTGCCGTAACGTTGTCTTCGTCGGCCAGCAGCGGGTTGATGTCGAGCTCCTTTATTTCGGTGGTAAACCTCAGGAGAGTTGACAGGCGCACGATAATTTCGGCATACTTCTGCTCGTTGAGACCCTTCTGTCCGCGCGTACCCTTTATTATCTTGTATGCGCGCAGAGAGCGTATCATTGAGTAGGCCTCGTCATAAGACAGAGGAGCAAGTCCGCTTGAAACGTCCTTCAGCACCTCGACAAAGATGCCGCCGAGTCCGCACAATACGATGTGGCCGAAGCGCGGTTCGTATTTGGCTCCGATAAACAGCTCCTTGCCTTTGATCATCTTCTGCACCATGATGGCCTTTGCGCCTTCAATCTTCATCATGCGGTCGAATTCCATTTCGAGATGTTCCGCACTCATTATGTTGAGCGCAACGCCGCCCACGTCGCTCTTGTGTACAGGGCCTACGACCTTTGCCACTACCGGATAGCCTACCTTGTCGGCAAATGCAGTAAGCTCGCCTTTAGAGTCGCTCACCATTTCGGGCACCATAGGTATGCCTGCGCACTCGAATATCTGATGCACCAGTTCGGGGGCGATGTATCCGTCTTCCTTGATGCCTGCAATAATCTCTCTTATCCTCGGGATGTCAACGCCGAAGAGTTCTATCTCGGGTGATGCCGGCTTTGGCGTCTTCATAATCTGCGTGAGGGCTGTTGCGAGCGTAACCTCGTCGCTGAAGTTTACGTGTCCCTTCTTCAGGAACTCTGCTACTTCCGGTCCTGCTGTGTGCAGACAAGGCAGGATGGGGAATATAGGCTTCTTGCACTCCAGAATCTTCTTGTGCAGCACGTCGTAAGCCTCATACAGCTGGACGAGGCCCGGTGTGCCGAATATTACGAATATGGCGTCGATGTCCTTAAACTTGTTTTCGCAGTAGTCGATGGCTATGCCCAGATGCTCGGGTGTTCCGGTTGCAAGGATGTCTATGGGGTTAGCCACTGATGCTCCGGGGAAGAGCAGGCTCTTCAGCTCGTCGGCGTCGGGACCTTCAATCTTCGGAACGTTGAGTCCGCCTTTAGACAGCGCGTCGGTAAGCATCACGCCGGGGCCTCCTGCGTGGGTTACGATGGCAAAGTTGCGGCCTGTGAGCGGCGGAAGTGTGAAGATACAGCCCACGGTTGTGAGTTCCTCTCTTGAGAAGCAGCGCACGATGCCAGCCTTGCGGAACAGAGCTTCTACGGCTGAGTCGCTGCTGGCAATGGCTCCTGTGTGCGATGATGCGGCACGGCTTCCGCTCTCGCTGCTGCCTGCCTTGATGGCTGCTATGCGGCATCCCTTGCGTATGAGCGATGAGGCGTGGAAGAGAAGCTTGTCAGGATTGCTCACGTTCTCGATGTAGAGCAGCTTGACGTGTGAGTCTTTTTCCGGGTCGAAGTTCTCGTCCATGTATTGCAGCACGTCCTCGATGCCTATCTGCTTGCCGTTGCCGATGCTCCATACAGAGTTGAACGGCAGGCCCTTTGTTACGGCCGACTCGAGGATAAACACTGCCGTTGCGCCAGAACCGCTGATGAAGTCGACGCCTTTTTCGTGCAGTGTAGGTATTGGTTTGGTGAACACGCTGTGATGCCATGAGTTGAGCAGACCGATACAGTTAGGTCCTATGAGTGCTGCTCCGTGGCGTTCGCAGGTGTCGAGTATGTGTTGTTCGAGCTTTGCTCCCTCTTTTGTCTCCTCGCCGAAGCCTGCAGATATTATTATGAAGGCCTTTACGCCTTTGTCTTCAGCCAGGCGGTCTACTGTTTCGGGGCACATGTGCGATGGTATTACGAGAATAGCCAGGTCGGTGGGCGGAAGTTCGCTTATGTCGTGAAATGCCTTTACGCCTTGCACTTCGTCTTCTTTAGGGTTGACAATGCGCAGAACGCCCTTGTAGCCTCCGTTGATAATGTTGCGCACGATGGCGCCTCCGGGTTTGTGAACGTTGTTTGAGCCGCCGATTACGACGATGCTCTCCGGGTGCAGAAGTTGTCGGTTAATCATGAGTTTTATGTTTAGGGTTAATAGGGTTTTGCCGTTTGCGTCCCCTTGTTGTAGCGGGGGCGTTGTGGCGGCTGTTATCTTTTATGTTATTTCTGTTCTCCGATAATCTGTTCGGCGTGGTTTTTCACCTTGATCTCCTTTGGCGAGATTATGCGCTCAATCACTCCGTTCTCGTCAATGATGAAGGTGGTGCGGAAGGTGCCCATGTAGGTGCGGCCGTACATCTTCTTCTCGCCCCACACGCCAAACTGCTCGACGAGAGTCTTCTCTGTGTCGGCAATGAGGTGGAACGGCAGTTCGTCCTTTGCTATGAACTTAAGATGCTGCTTGCCGTCGTCCACGCTTGCGCCAATCACCTCGTAGCCGAGCTCCTTCAGCTTTGTGTAGTTGTCGCGCAGGTTGCACGCCTCGGTGGTGCATCCCGACGTAAGGTCTTTAGGATAGAAATATAGCACCAGCTTGCGGCCTTTGAAGTCGCTGAGCCTTATCTCGTTGCCGTTTTCGTCGTGCCCGAGTATTTCGGGCGCCTTGTCTCCAATATTCATATCTCGCAGTGTTTAATTGTTTTGCTTTTATTGTGGCGGCTGACGCATCCGCGCTGTTGCCTGTTGCGCTGCAGAACGGCATCATGCCTGTGCGTGCAACCACATTGCAAATATACAATAAGAAAATGAGAAACTGCCTAAAATGAAAGGATAATATTTCTTAATACTTGTCAGCGCTGCTGCCTCAGATGTGGCGTGGCAGAGCTGTCCGTAGCCGTTATATGTGCCGTTTGGCTCTATTTGTCAGGATAAGTCTTGTCGTTACGGATAACTTTTGTTACCTTTACGGCCGATTAACAAACTAATTGAAATGAACAAATTTTTTTTATTGTCTCTTGCTTTTATGGCGTGCATGGCGCCTGAGGCTTCGTGTCAGACTGTATTGAACGACAACACTGCCGTTAAAAGCGGATATGTGCGCCATCCGTGGGCAGGTAAAAGGGTGGGGTATATCGGCGACTCGATTACCGACCCGAAGAACAACAGCAATGATATCAGACAGAAATACTGGGCATATCTGCAGCAGTGGCTCGGCATAACGCCTTATGTCTACGGCATAAGCGGCCGCCAGTGGGACGACGTTCCGCGTCAGGCAGAGAAGCTCAGCAAGGAACATGGCAATGAGGTTGACGCCGTAGTGGTGTTCATGGGTACAAACGACTTCAACGCCGGAGTGCCCGTCGGTGAGTGGTACGTTGAAACTGAAGACACCGTTACTGCTGCCGTGCATGGCAAGAAACAGGTGTATAAACGCAAAAAACGTACTCCGGTGATGACCGGCGACACCTTTAAGGGCCGCATAAACATAGGCATAAGCAAGCTGAAGACGCTCTTCCCCGACAAGCAGATTGTGCTGCTGACACCCCTGCACAGGGCTTACGCCACATTCGGCGACACCAACATACAGCCCGACGAGAGCTGGCAGAACATCTGCGGAGAGTATTTCGACGCTTATGTTGAGGCTGTAAAGGAAGCCGGAAACGTGTGGGGCGTGCCTGTGATTGACCTCAATTCGGTCAGCGGACTTAACCCGATGGTAGAGGCTCAGCTGCCTTATTTCCACGACAAGGCCACCGACCGCCTGCATCCTTCAACCGAAGGGCAGGAGCGCATGGCGGCAACGCTGATGTATCAGTTGCTTACTCTTCCTGTCAAATAGTATCTTCTGCTGTGTCGGCATATAGTTATTGTTATACTGCCAGCAGTAAAACAGACAAGTGAAAATATGTTAACGCAAGTACTTTTGCGTTAACATATTTATCTCACTTTTTGCAATCTTACAGCCGAAATTCCGTTTCCGTATAAAAAACTCGCATTTTTTGATTGTTTCAGTATGTTGCTGATAATCAGAGGTTTATGTCTGATTGAGATTTAAAAGTTCTTTTTCTGTATCCCGTAAATACTCCTGAAAGACCATAAATCATTGCTTTTTGCACTTAAAACAACTGTTTTTTGTCATGCAAAAGGCCATGTTTTGTGCTCCAATATGCCGCATTTCGCATCCTGAAAGCATAGCTTTTGCATCTCGTTTACATGTTTCTTGCCTTGCAGAGGCTTCGTCTGCATGATAAAACGGCATATCTGCGCTGTCGTTGTTCCTATAATGCCGGCTTCCGGCGTGTTAAAATCTCGCTGCCTAAAACTTCTGTATTGGTAAATAAAGTTAATTTATCAGTGCCCAATGCGTAATCTTCGACAATAATCAGGTTTTAGTTTTTGAAAGTTAAACGGCAAAAAACATTAAATCGTTTTGTCAGCTACGATTAATTAGTTACCTTTGTAGAAATATAGGAAACATCGGCGGCAGACGCCGCAGCAGGGGCACAAAGCATGCATCATGCAGCCCTGCGGACGTTGATGCCGTGTTGTATTAAGAATAAAAACTTTGTTGATTATGAGAAAAACCGCTTTCCTTTTACTTACGGCTTTTATGCTGGTGCCGGCTGCAATGTTTGGCGACAGCTATTCGAAATTATGGAAACAGGTAGACGAGGCAGCCAATAAAGACCTGCCGAAGACACAGATACAACTGCTGCAGACCATTGCCGACAAGGCTGAGGCCGGCGGCGACTATGGCCATCTGCTTAAGGCAGAGACGTGCATGGCGTCGGTTTGGTATTCTATCTCGCCCGACTCGCTTCCTTCAAGGCTTGCCCGGCTTGAAGACAAGGCCGAAGCATGCAGCAAGTCAGACGGCGCTCTGTCGGCTGTCTATTATGCGGCACTGGGCAAGATATACAGTTCTTACCGCAATTTTAGTCCGTATGCCGCTGTCGGAATAGACAATTCGGCCAAGGCTGCCGAGTTTTTCCGCAAGTCGCTGGCCAACCCTGCGTTGCTCGCATCAAAGAAGGCACTCTGCTATGAGCCGTTTGTCGTTAAGGGACGCGACGGCAAATACTTCAACGACGACCTTCTGAGTCTTATCGGATATACGGCAGAAGACTATGCCACGATGCACTCTTATTATGCAATCACGCAGAACCGCACAGCTACGTTGCTGACGGCTCTGGCTATGGTCAGGCAGAACAATCAGCGCAACGGCGGCATCTATTTCCGCGAATTAAAGAAGTCGCGCTATGCTGTGTCGCTCGATTCGCTCATAAACATCTATTCTGATCTCAATGCTTGTGGCGAAGTGGCCGTTGAACGCTATAATTTTATGCAGAACTGCAATGACGTTAACGCCGACGACCTGGTGGCTTACATCAATAACGCTGTTAACCGTTGGGGCGAATGGCCGCGTATGAACGTGCTGCGCAACGAACTTAAAAGGCTGACAAATCCGCAGTTTGTAATCAGTCTCACCAATAATGTGGTGTTGCCTTACAAGCGCAACGTCATAAAAATGAATCTGCGTAATGTCAGTGAGATAAAGGTTAAGGTGGCGCGTCTGGCCGTTGACGGCGACACAGAGCTTAATCCTTCGCAGGATGACGGATATAAGGAACTTCGCAAGAAGATTGTTCCGCTGACAGAGAACGTGCAGACGAAGCGCTATCCCGGTCAGCCTGAATACAAGATAATCAAAGACTCGATCGTGCTTGCCGGCATGCCGGTAGGCGTTTATATGGTTGAAGTTTCTTCAGACAATAAGAATCTTGAGCCGCAGAGGCGCCTGCTGTATGTAACAGACATGTTCGTGGTGCATCATCAGCTGCCCGGCAACAAACTGCGCCTCGCAGCTCTTAGTGCTACAACCGGCCAGCCTATGCCCGGCGCAACCATCGTCGTGCAGACAAACGGCAAGAAGACGCATACTCTTACATGCAATGATAAGGGCGAAGCCGTGTTCAGTATGGGCGGCGACGGCATCAGAATGCTGCGCGCTTACACTGAGAGAGACAAGGCGGCGCCTATGCTTGGCACATGGAGCAGCTTCTCTTATTATGCCCAGAAGGGCGACCGCGACGTGCTGAACATATTTACCGACCGTAAGATTTACCGTCCGGGACAGACTGTTCATGTGGCAGCCGTGGCATATAACACTCAGAAAGGCATGGAAAGCAAGGTCGTTGCAGGCAAGTCATTCAAGCTCACTATGAGAGACGCTAACTATAAGGTGGTGAGCGAGGCCACTGTAACCACCGACGAATATGGTACGGCCAGCACCGACTTTGCGCTGCCTTCGGGCGGACTTACGGGCCGCTACACCATACAGGGCGACTTCGGCATCAATGCTTCTGTAAATATCACGGTGGAAGAATACAAGCGTCCTACATTCCAGGTTGAGTTCCCAAAGATCAACCAGAGATATCAGAGCGGCGACACGCTTGTGGTTACGGCTCATGCAAAGACATATGCCGGCGTGCCGGTTCAGGGCGCAAAGGTCAGCTACACGGTTAAGCGCAGCCAGTCGCTGTGGTGGCGCTATTATGCATCGGCTTACACTAACGGTTCCGGAACCGACGTGCTCGTAAAGGGCGAGGCCGTTACCGATGCTGACGGAGCTTTCAAGATAGAGATGCCTATGGTGCTCCCCGCATGGGCAGATATCGACGGCGGCATTGACGAACGCACGTTCAACAGCATTGCACGCTTCTATACAATAACCGCTGATGCCGAAGTTACCGACCAGGCAGGCGAGACTCGCAGCGGACAGCTGGCGCTGCCTTTGGGCAATAAGCCCGCCGCACTGAGCACCACTTTGCCCGGACGCATACTCCGCGACAGTCTGAAGACAATAAAGTTTGTATACAAGAATATGGCCGGTGTTGACATCGACGACAACGTGAGATATTACATCGACGGCTCGTTCAATGCCTTCAAGGCAAGAACCAACCGCGACGAGAGCGTCACATGGAACACGGCGTCGCAGCTAAAGTCGGGCCGTCACAAGCTCGTGGCTATCTGCGGCACAGACACGCTGAAGCAGGATTTCGTCGTGTTCAGCCTCGACGACACGAAGCCTTGTGTTGAAACACACGACTGGTTCTATCTTTCAGACACCAAATTCCCGTCAGACGGCAGTCCGGTTTATCTGCAGGTAGGCTCGTCTGATGCCGACACACATATCCTTTACACCGTCATTTCAGGCGATAAAGTAATTGCCGACGGCGCAACAGACCTTAGCAACCAGCTGTCAACACGCACTCTGACATATAAGGAAGAGTATGGCGACGGCCTGAAGATAAACCTCGTATGGGTGAAAGACGGCAAGGACTATAATCACAGCGTGTATATAACACGTCCTGTTCCCGACAGACGACTGATGCTGAAGTGGACCACTTTCCGCGACAGACTTTCTCCGGGACAGAGCGAAGAGTGGACGCTCAACATAACAAGACCCGACGGCACTGCTGCCAAGGCACAGCTCATGGCTACGCTTTATGACAGCTCGCTCAACCAGATAACTCCGTTCAGCTGGTGGTTCTACAATGACATGGCCATCAGCGAGCCTTACACTCAGTGGCGTTCTGTATATCAGAATGGTCTGCACTTCTCAAGTGCGGCCGACATCAAACTGCTCGATGTGGACGACTTCGATATGAACAGGTTTGACATTGATAATTTCTTCGTGTCGAATATAATGTTGAGAGGCTATGGGGTTAATGGCGGTCTGAGACTAAGTCTTGCCGGCAGCGCAGTTAAGAAGCAGGCTGTGGCTTCCGATTCAGCCATGTCGGCCGGCGAGAGCGAATCTGCTTCGGTTAAGAGCAAGGAAGAGCTTGCAGAGCCTCCTGTAACAGCCGACAACGGTTCTGCTCAGGGCCGTTCTGCAGACAACGTTCAGTTGCGCGAGAACCTTAACGAGACGGCGTTCTTCTATCCCGCACTTCAGTCAGACGACAAAGGCAACGTGAGCGTTAAGTTTACTCTGCCCGAAAGCATAACAACATGGAAGTTTATGGGACTTGCTCACGACAAGGACGTAAACTTCGGACTTATCGAGAGCGAAACCGTTGCGCGCAAGACCGTTATGGTGCAGCCTAACATGCCGCGCTTTGTACGTGTAGGCGACCGTGCTTCGATAGCAGCAAGAATATTCAACACTTCAGAGAAGAGTGCAGAGGGTACGGCTGTTATGCAGCTCGTAGATCCTGAGACCGACAAAATTGTGTTTGAGCAGAAAAAGTCGTTCAAGGTTGCTGCCGGACAGACAACAGCCGTATCGTTCGAATATTGCCCTGACGCCAACAGCTCAATGCTTGTGTGCAAGATATTTGCAAACGGACGCAACTTCAGCGACGGCGAGCAGCACTATCTTCCGGTGCTGGCTGACGAGGAACTTGTAACCAATACGGTGCCGTTCACACAGACGCAGCCCGGCCAGAAGACGATAGACCTTGGCAACCTGTTCGCTAAGGGCGGCAGAAACAACAAGCTGACTGTTGAATACACCAACAATCCTGCATGGCTCGTGCTTCAGGCTTTGCCTTACATAGGCACCGCCAGCGACAACAACGCCATAAGTCTTGCCACGGCATATTATGCCAACAGCATAAGCAACTACATCCTGAAGAACGCTCCGCAGGCTAAGACAACGTTCGAACAGTGGAAGCGTGAGGCAGAACAGACAAGTCTGTTGAGCAGTCTGGAGAAGAATCAGGAACTTAAGGACATCGTGCTCAACGAGACACCTTGGGTGGCAGATGCCGACAATGAGGCTGAGCAGAAACGACTCCTTGCCAACTATTTCGACAGCTCTTCGCTCAACAACAACATTAGCTTGATGCTCGGCAAACTGCAAAAGCTGCAGAATCAGGCCGACGGCTCTTGGTCGTGGTGGCAGGGAATGCCTTACGGCTCGCCGTCGCTGACGGCAAGCATTGCTGAGCTGCTTACCCGTCTGAACACAATGATAGGCGTTCAGAACGAGACAAAAGGCATGCTCGACAAGGCAATGACTTATCTCGGACGCGTCGTTGTGGATGAAGTTGAGAAGATAAAGGAGGCTGAAAAGAAAGGCAACGCATACGGAATACGCGACTACTCGGCACTGCAGTATCTGTATATCTGCGCCCTTGGCGACAGACAACTTACGTCGGCAGAACGTTCTGCGGCAGACTATCTGCTCGGATATCTTAAGACAAAAAACACTTCACTTAACCTTTACGGCAAGGCTCTCATGGCTGTTGTATTGTCAAAGAACGGCGAGAGCAAGCTCGCAGGTGAATACCTGAAGAGTCTTGAGGAATATTCGGTTAAGACAGAGACTATGGGCCGCTACTACGACTCGCCGCGCGCAGGTTATAACTGGTTCGATTACCGCATACCTACACAGGTTGCAGCAATAGAGGCGATGAAGCTTGTTGACGCCAGTGGCTATTCGGCAGAAATCGACGAGATGAGACAATGGCTGCTGCAGCAGAAGAGAGTGCAGGGCTGGAACACACCGGTCAACAGCGCAAATGCCGTTTATGCATTCTTAAGCGATAACATGTCGGTGCTCAACAAGGGCGAGAAGGCAGAGATAACGCTCGACGGCAAGAAGCTCGACATGTCGCCTGCCACCGCAGGTCTGGGTTACGTCAAGTCGGCAACAAGCGTTGCCAACCCCGGCAAGCTGACCGTAAGCAAGACATCAGAAGGCACATCATGGGGCGCCGTTTATGCTCAGTCAGTATGCAAGATTTCTGATATAGACGCCGCTTCATCGGGCTTCAAGGTTACAAGAGAAATACTTTCTGCCGACGGCACTACGCCGGCAAGTCTGAAAGTAGGCTCACGCATCAAGGTGCGCATAACCATAGTAGCCGACCGCGATTACGACTTTGTTCAGGTGAGCGACAAGCGTGCCGCCTGCATGGAGCCGCTCAGACAGCTCAGCGGATACGCCGGCGGATATTACTGCACGCCGAAAGACAACGTTACGAACTATTATTTCGACCGTTTCAGCAAGGGAACGCACGTTATAGAGACAGAATATTATGTTGACCGTGAAGGCACTTACGAGACAGGTACATGCACCGTGCAGTGTGCTTACTCGCCTGAATATTCAGGACGCGCAGTGTCTAAGGTTATTGTTATTGAATGATTGAAAGAGAATTGAATTATGAAAAGAAAAATAATACTGACAGCCCTGGTTGCCGCCTTTGCCTTCGACATGGCGGCACAGCGCATATCTGCCAAGCACGAGGTTATCGACTGCGGAAGCGTTCTTTATGAACAGCCCGTAACGGCGAAGTTTGAATTGCGCAACAAGGGCAACGAACTGATAATCGACACAGTTAGGACGAGTTGCGGATGTGCCATTGCGAGCTATCCGCGCGGCAGCATCATGAAGGGCGACAACTTTACGGTTGAGGTTACTTATGATGCACGTCAGCTCGGACATTTTGAAAAGGAAGTGGCCGTTTACAGCAATGCTTCCGACAAGCCCTTCTATCTGAAGATGAAGGGAGTGGTGGTTGACAAGCTTATCGACTTCACCGGAAAATATGACTACACTATCGGCAGCGTGAGGACAGACAACAACAACATCGAGTTTGATGATGTCAACGTGGGCGACATGCCTATACAGAAGATACACATCATCAACAGCGGATCTGAAAGCGTCAGTCCGGTTGTGATGCACCTGCCTGATTACCTTACGGCGTCAGTGTCGCCTACAACCATTGCTCCTGGACACACCGGCGTGGCAACGATAACCCTCAACTCGCTGAAGCTGCGTGATTACGGACTTACGCAGTCGTCGGTATATCTCGGAATGTATCCCGGCGACAAGGTCAGCGCCGACAAGGAAATATCGGTTTCGGCCGTTCTGCTCCCCGGATTCAGAAACATGTCGGAGACACAGAAGCACAATGCGCCGGTGATAAAGCTGTCGTCAGAGACTCTCGACCTCGGCACGTTCGGCGACAAGGACGACAAGAGCGGAACGATAATCATTGAAAATAACGGAAAGAGCAGGCTCGACATACGTTCAATGCAGATGTTCACAACAGGTCTGAAGGTGAAGCTGAACAAGTCGAAGCTGCGTCCGGGCGAATCGGCAAAACTGAAGATCACGGCTTACAAGAAGCAGCTGAAGAGCGCAAGGAGCAAGCCGCGTGTGCTGATGATAACCAACGACCCGGCAAAACCAAAGGTTGTTATACATGTAAAAGTGAAATAATATTGTTATGGAACATCCAGAAAACAGCAGTGAGTATAAGGGGCTTACGGTTAATTCCGGAGTAGAGCAGCCTTCAACAGTGAATCCATATCTTAACCGCGCACGCTACAGGCGCCGTGAGTATACAGTGGGCGAGATGGTGGAAGGCATCCTTAAAGGCAACGTTACGGTGCTAAGCCAGGCCGTTACGCTGATAGAGAGTGTTAATCCCGACCACCAGCAGAAGGCTCAGGAGGTTATCGAGAAGTGCTTGCCCTACAGCGGCAAGTCGCTGCGCATAGGCATCAGCGGTGTGCCGGGTGCCGGAAAGAGTACCTCTATCGACCAGTTTGGCGTGCATGTGCTCGACCGTTTTGGCGGCAAGCTGGCCGTCCTGGCCATCGACCCCAGTTCTGAACGCTCCAAGGGAAGTATTCTTGGCGACAAGACCCGTATGGAAAAACTCTCTTTGCGAGAAGAAGCCTTCATACGTCCCAGTCCTACGGCAGGCTCGCTGGGAGGCGTGGCGCGCAAGACCCGCGAGACAATCATACTGTGTGAGGCTGCCGGATACGACAAGATATTTGTCGAGACGGTGGGCGTAGGGCAGAGCGAGACGGCATGTCACTCTATGGTTGACTTCTTCCTGCTCATTCAGCTGGCCGGCACGGGCGACGAGCTTCAGGGTATAAAGCGAGGCATCATGGAGATAGCCGACGGCATAGTTATCAACAAGTGCGACGGTAACAATGTGGACAAGTGCCACATTGCCGCCACCAACTTCCGCAACGCCCTGCATTTCTTCCCGCCGTCAGACAGCGGCTGGCAGCCCAAGGTGCTCTGCTACAGCGGCTTCTACGGCACAGGCGTAAAGGAAGTGTGGGACATGGTTTATCAGTATGTCGACTTTGTTAAGCACAACGGCTACTTCAATTACCGCCGTAACGAGCAGAGCAAATATTGGATGTATGAAACCATAAACGAGCATCTGCGCGGCAGCTTCTATAACAATCCGCTCATACAGCAGAAACTGAAGGTGTCAGAAGACTCGGTGCTGGCCGGAACAAAGACGAGCTTCGTGGCAGCAAAAGAGCTGCTCGACACATATTTTGGCACAGAAAGACCGTAAGGCTTATGCCGGGACAGGCAAATATAGAGCTATAGGAATATATTATTACGGTCAGAATGCCTGTTTGTTTTTATTCATGACCGGCTCAGTCCGGTCATGAATTATCCCAAATCGTTATTATGATTAGGCTCTGATTTTTGCTTTATATTGAGCTGATCTACGTTAATTTTTTTGCTGGTATAGCTGGTTATATCAAGAAAAATCTAACGGAAATCTGCCGATAGAAACAAAAAGACGGGCTGAAAGCATGAATGCACAAGACAGATAATACTATGTGCGGTCTAATGACGGTTTGGGATTGTTTTATAAGAAACATCAAGAAGATGGTACAGATAGAAATCGATGACGGCAGCGGATTCTGCTTCGGGGTTACCACTGCCATAAGAAAGGCCGAAGAAGAGCTTGCGGCCGGAAAGACATTATACTGCCTGGGCGACATTGTGCACAACGGAATGGAGTGTGAACGCCTGCGCAGCATGGGACTTATAACCATTAACCACGACGAGCTGAAGGCTCTTCACGACGTGAAGGTGCTGCTGCGTGCCCACGGCGAACCGCCCGAGACTTACGAGATAGCGCGCCGCAACAACATAGAGATAATAGACGCCACATGCCCAGTGGTGCTGCAGCTGCAGCGGCGCATCAAGCGCGAATACGATTCTAATCCGGATGCGCAGATCGTAATATTTGGCAAGCCGGGCCACGCCGAGGTGCTCGGACTTGTAGGACAGACCAACAGCAAGGCTATCGTCATAGCCGGAATAGACGATGCCAAGGCGCTCGACTTCAAGCGCGACATATATCTATATTCGCAGACAACGAAGTCGCTCGACGAGTTTCACCGCATAATCGACTATATCCAGGAGCACATCTCGCCTGAAGCTACGTTCAGGAGCTTCGACACGATATGCCGTCAGGTGGCCAACCGCATGCCAAACATCAGTTCGTTTGCCAAGCGCCACGACCTCATTCTCTTTGTCTGCGGCCGCAAGAGCAGCAACGGCAAGGTGCTCTTCAACGAGTGCAGGAGCGTCAATCCCAACAGTCATCTTATTGAAGGCCCCGACGAGATTAAGCGCGAATGGATCGAAGGCATCGACACGATAGGCATCTGCGGAGCCACGAGTACGCCCAAATGGCTAATGGAGAGGTGCCGCGACAGAATAATTAACGGCATTTAGCAGTGCCGGTAAATACGGAAATGCCCGGCAGTCGTCATTCTGTTTATCATAATGGCGGCTGAAACAGAATCTATTTTTGTTAAAAACTCATCACTCGTCACATTCTGTTTCAATACGTTGAATGTCAGAATGTTACAATGTGATGAGTTGATGCTGCAACTCATCACATCCTGCTTTCATCCAGGTTGAACAGGTTTAATGGAAATAAAAACAGTATATGAATATAAATATGAAAGATTTTGTAAAAAATGATATTGCATATTTACCGGGAGCATTTTTGGCATTATGGCTAGTATGCACATTTCCTGTAAAAATGACGGCTCAAACTTCAGACAGCATACGCACAAAAGAAATTGACGAAGTGGTGGTCAAGGCCAAGATGCAGCACACCAATGCCATGTCGTCAACATACATTCCGACGATGAAGCAGAGGCTGTCAGCGCAAAATGCGATAGACCTTCTACAACAGCTCGCCCTGCCTCAGATCAACATTAATCTGATGGACAATGCCGTAACTACCACAAGCGGGCAGAGTGTGGCTATATATATCAACTATATTCCTGCGTCGGCCGAAGAGATGGAAGGCATCTTGACTTCAGATGTACGCCGAGTTGAATATCTTGACTTTCCCGCAGATCCGCGTTTTCAGGGAAGTGAGCATGTCGTTAATTTCATAGTGCAGAAATATGAATACGGAGGTTATACCAAGGCCACTCTGAATGAAAATTTCCTTACCGGCAGACTTTCAAACCGGGCTTCGGTATATTCAAAGTTTGTGTATAAACGCATGACATACGATTTATATGCCGGTACCTCCAATCACGACATTAATCATTACGGCAATTCTGTTGAGGGTATTTACAGTATTGAAGATGAAAATGGTCAGGCTTTTCAGACAACAAGAAACGAGGCGTTGGACTATTCACGTTTCAAGTATAACCAGTATCCTGTTTCTTTCCGTGCTGTTTACGATACCGACAAAATGCAGATAGCCAACACCATAGGCTTTAATTTTGACCAGTCAGCGATGGCCCGGACCGGCGGAACATTGTCGTTTGTTCCTCAGAATAATGCAGACTATTCTTATTTGAAGAACGAACCCTACGTGAGCCGTTATTTCGTATGGTCGGGAAATTATTATTTTATCCTGCCACACAACTTTCATGTCAGCGTCTCTCCCGGCATAAATTACGGCCATACCAATTATTCATACAACTATCAGACCTCGTTGCCGGGCAGTGAGGCCATAGCGAACAATTCAAAAGAAGACGTATGGCAGTTTCGCGGCAGTGCAACGCTTTTCAAGAAATTTACCGACAGCCATACGGCTTTCTTCCGAGCCTGGTTTGGCTCCACGTCCAATCAGGTAAGCTATTTCGGCACATCTCCTTATGACAATGATTTTTCTGATACCTATTCAGGTGCCGCCCTCGGCTATAAGTTTCTGAATAAGGTGTGGAATATAAGTGCCGACGCAGCCTTTCAGTGGGAAAGGAATAAAATAAACGACCTTTCGGTTGCTGAAATTTATCCGTTGATCAATCTGTCAGTAGGCTTCTCTCCCTCGCGTAAACACTCGTTCCGCACATATTTTCATTTCGGTGCAAACTATCCTGGCGCAAGCGAAAAGACACCTAATGTGCTTCAGCAAAACGAGCTGATGTATTATACCGGAAATCCCAATCTCGGACTTTCTAGGCAGGTTACATTCAATCTCTCGTACAACTGGATGCCGGTCAATGCTTTTTCGGCTTCGGCGTTTGTGCAGTATTTCGGCGAGTTCAATCTTTATGTGCCTGTTTATAAGCCATATAACGGCGGCACGGCCCTGCTGAGAACCTTTGAAACAGATTGCAACTATAACCGTACACAGATAGGCATGTCGTTTAATTATAAACTGCTTAACGGCAACCTTCAGTTGGCAGCCTCTCCTTCTGTGTCGTTATATCGCATGTCAGGACTATTCGACATCAGGCGTTCGCCGTTTTATTGCAGTGCCTCTGCAACATATTATCTTGGCAACTTCTATTTTCAGGCATCTTATCAGACAAAGAACCTCACTGTGCAGGGAAACCGGGGCGTGATATACGAAGACCGTGATTTTTATCAAATGCTTGCCGGATGGAGCCGTTCTGGTTGGAATATACGCGTCAGTGCGATGAATATGTTTCGCAACGACTGGTTGTGCTCAACCAGCAAACTGATGACTCCTCTTTATTCAGAGACGCAGTTCGTTAATGGCAACAATTTTCACCGGCGTCTAAACCTGTCTGTTACATATACGTTTGGATATGGCAAGAAGGTAAACCGTGGAAATGAGGTGGGCGAGCAATATGGAGCAGCATCTGCTATCATGAAATAATGTGCATACATTGTGAAGATGGAGCTATCCGTAGGTAAATCTGCTCGCATATATGTTACAAACACAAATTTTACGTGAAATTACAGCCGTGTGATGAGTTTAAACCGCAACTCATCACACTCTAAAATATTGTTTTTCAGAAAGTTAAGACCTGATGTGACGAGTGATGAGTTTCTGATAAAATTATTTTTAGTTTGATCTTTCGCAATATCCTTTTGCAAAAGGTATCCTTTTATGCTGTAAAAGGCCACATATTGCATTGTAAAAGATGCCCTTTTGCATCGCAATATGTGGCATATTATATTTAGGTATAAGTTACTTGCCCTTACGCTTCATCTTCAGTGCAATCTCCCTTGCCATGTGCTTTATGGCGTCTGCCGGATAATATAAGAGCATGCGCGGACCGGCATAGCGCATCACTTGGCGTATCTGCTCGCGCTTTTCGGGCTTGTAGCAGTGCACCTTGCACAGGCGGCATGTCGGCTTGTTGTCCTGAAACGGACAACGGGCAAGGCGCGATGAGGCATATTCAAGCAGTTCGCGGCATTGAGGACACAGCTCCCTGTTGCCCTCCTTATGGCGGCAATACAGGCGTATCATCAGTTCCACGGTGTGCAGCTCGTGGGTTGTTCGAGGGGTGAGTGGCATTGTTGGGGGATGGGGATTATGGGAGTAGTGGGAGTGATTGTAGTAATGGGACAAATGGAATAGTTATGGCGGCGGCACAACT
>ENA-OPAG01000187-OPAG01000187.1-human-gut-metagenome-genome-assembly--contig:-NODE-187-length-39469-cov-5.262191_pt1 | contig 39469 bp, 30 predicted proteins | sample MGYA00241053_ERZ501422 | MGnify/ENA primary metagenome ERZ501422 (study PRJEB25962, sample SAMEA2042619) | human gut metagenome | biome: human gut; feature: human-associated habitat; material: faeces... | reverse complement strand
AATTCCTCCATTCATGGCCGTATTATACTTCTTATTCTAATTAGATAACGTAATTTTAGAATTTTATACTAGGCCATGACCGCCCACGCCTGAGCGGACGTTAAAACCCATTTCTTCGAGTTTGTTTTGGATGTATTGAGCAGTTTTGATTTCCTGGCCGGAAAGTTCTGCCAGTTTGTGCAGTTCAGTTCTGTACTGAATGGCTTCTTGGAATGACATATTTGGAACAACAAGTAGCGACCGGCCGGTCTCGTTTCGAGCCTAATCCTCCGATCGTTCGTCGTCCCAAGAAGAGACGCGCAGATTTTAGGATAGGACCTATCCTTTGACAATCCGGCTTGGTAGAAATCAGAGTCTTCCAAGAAGCGTTCGTGCGATTAGGCAGCAGAATCCTTTACTTCTGTCAGGTGCTGATGCTGAAATTTGTCGAAGAATTTCAGAGGGATGATAGTGAAGATGATCAAGCCTCCCGCGAGGAACCCAACGTATCCGAGGGATGCCGCAAGGCCTTCATTGATGATTTCTTCCGGCGGAATAAAACCGCAGAGCAGCGCAATTAAAGAGGTACAGAAGGCCACGCCCGACATTAAGATCATTCCTACCCTTCCGCCCGGAACTTTGTATTCTCCCGGGCTGTCGGGGTTTTCAATTTTGAGACGAATTGCCGCCGCAAACATCAGTAGGTACATGATCATGTAAAGCTGAGAGCACAAAGCAAGGAACAGCCAGAAGGCATCCGACACGCTGGGCATGATGAGCACACTCAGGCTCAGGAAAGACGCTAGGGAGGCCTGCATAATAAAAATTCTTGTCTGCATGCCGTAACTGTTTCGGTATTGCCAATACTGCGGAAGATAGCCTTCTTTAGCAACTTCGAGCAAACCGCGGGAAGGACCGTTCATCCATGTCACGACAGATGCTAAAGCGCCGTAGGCTAAAAGACAGGCGAGAATCGGTGTGAGCCAGCCGACTCCGAGGGCATTCAGCATCAATTCAAAACTTTGGCAGACACCTGCGGACTTAGACAGATCGCCGATCGGAACAACAAGAGAAATCGAGAGCGCACCTAAGACGGAAAGGATCAAAATAATGGCCGTTGCCAGGTAAATGGATTTCGGGAAAGATGAGCGCGGATTCTTCATCGAGGTGACATGCACGGAGCTCATTTCCATACCGGCGAGCGACACCATCATGCCGGCAAGCAGCATCCATTGTCTTGCAGTGGACAGATCAGGAATAAGCGCTTTTCCGCCGTCCAAATTGATTTGAACCGGTTTGCCGAGCCAAACATAGGTGAGCGCACAGACAATCAGAAAAAAGCCGGGAATAATGGTTCCGACAACCACACCGGAATTTGATAAGAAAACCGATAACCGCATGCCGCGGAAGTTTAGAAAGGTGGAGAGCCACAGCAAAAAGATGGCCGTAAAGAAGATGTACCACCGATTTGAGGCTAACTCGGGATTAAAAATGTATGCGATGCAGGTGGCGACAAAGGTGACCGCGGCCGGATACCACGGCATGTTTTGGAACCATTCCATAAAGATCGCGAGGAACCCGAGCTTGGGGCCGAACGCTTCTTTGACCCAAATAAAGACGCCGCCGCGCTGAGGATAAGTACTGGCAAGTTCTGCGGATACTAAAGCAGAGGGAATGAAGAAACAGGCAGCTGCGGCTGAGAGGAAGAAAATAATGTTCCAGCCGTATTCAGCCATACTCGGCAGATTTCTCAGCGAGAAAACAGAGCACACAGTGAGCATGGCCATGCCTTTAATTCTCATGGTGAAGACAGAATTCGGAGCTTCTTTATCTTCCATAACTATCCTTCCGGGAACTTTCGCAAATCGATCTGAAGGAGAACTGCGTGCTGCTGGAGAACTCGTCGGGCGATCGATGGGTTATAACCGCTCAATATATTGAGAATTGTGGAAGGATAACCGAGCTTTGACGCAAAATAGGGATGGGGTTGGCCCCGTCGGCTTATTCACTTACGTTCCGTTGCAACTTCGGAAGTTTTTGTTGTGTCTATCCAACAATGCGCCTTGAGCAGTCGCTAAAAGGTAGATTTTCGATATCGGTGCCGAGTTCGTGTGCGAGCAGATATTTTTGACATCAAAACCGCCGCCGTGACCGGTGAGTGACTTATCTTTGCCGATGACGCGGTGGCAGGGAACGATGATGGAGAAAGGATTTTCTCCGACGGCAACCCCGACTGCTCGAGCGGCTTTTGGAGTTCCGGCTTTTTGAGCGAGCTCCCCGTAAGTGATCGTCTCGCCGTATGGAATTTCCAGCAAGAGCTGCCAAACGCGTTTTTGGAAATCCGTGCCGAGGAAAAGGAGATCAAAGTCTGGAGCTTCTTTGCTGCCTTCGAAATACGCATCAAGCCAATCGGAAGCCGCTTCGATAACTTTCGATGTGCTTTTGACCACAGATGCCTTGGTGTACTTTTGCAGGCGGTTCATGATGGTGGAGTGGTGCCAGCCGTCAATCCAATCTGCAACGACCAAACGGTTATTCCATGAACCGAGTGTCAGCGCCCCTCCACAAGGAAGCCTCTTTTCTGAGATGTAGATCGGTTCGATCGCCGCGGAAGTCGTAATTTGTGGTCTTTTTCTCATTTTTTCTATTGGGAGGATGGTGAATTTGTTCTTGGGAAGATTTTATGAATAAACGGACTGCGAAGAGGCAGTCCGTTAGCGCGTTAGAAAGAGATTACTCAGGTCAAAGAATAATGCGGTGAGGGATGATTTCTTTCATCAAAAGCGTGGTCTCGACCTTCTTGATATTAGGCAGCAAAGAGAGCTGCGTGTCGTAGGCTTCCTGATAGGCGGTCAAATCCGGAGTGGCGACCAGAAGGACGTAGTCCTGTTCGCCGAAGATCCGATGCGCTTCGATGATGCAGGGAATTTTTTCCAGGGCTTTTTCAAATTCTGTGATTTTTTCACCGGCAGCTTGCGACAAGGTGATGAATACCAGTGCCTGGAAACCCATGCCGACAAGCTTGGGATTGACAACGGCTTGATAGCTTTCAATGACGCCGGATTCCTCAAGATTCTTAACTCTTCGCTGGCAGGAAGATACGCTGAGATTGGTCTTTTTTGAAAGTTCGGAAAGTTGGATTTTTCCATTCTCTAAAAGAACGGAAAGAATCTCTTTGTCGTATTTATCCATGGACCGGTCTCACCATAAAAGAAGTTGACCAAATTCTAGCAATCTTATGCCGAAAGGAAGTAGTCAATGTGCACAAAATACAACTTCCTCCCGACAAAACTGCTTATTAATGTTCGCTCTTAAGGCCTGCGCCGCAAAGAGAGAGGAGGGCGTCCTCGGTCGGGCCGAATTTTTTACAGTAGCGATAGTAGGCGGCAAGTGCGGCGGCTGTGGTGTGTTCAACATAGAACCCGCGTTTTGCCATTTCCTCGCGGCACGGAAGAATTCTGTCTTCCGGAGCGGTGATTACTTTGACGTTATGGCGGCGGATCATGTCGAGTACTTCACCGGCGCGAGCCGGTTTGCCGATCGCAATGCCTTCTGCCAATGTTGGTTTCGGTGTGACTTCGACTAAAGAAGAAGACCCCTGTTCTTCGGTTTCGTAGAACGGAGCGCAGTTTTCGCTTTGAACGGCGATAAGCTGCGGGAATTCGTCGATAACTCCGGAACGCATGAGATGCTCTAAAGCGAGGACGGCGCCAATGAAGAGCGTCCCGTTGCCGAGTTCAATGAAGATATGACGAGGGATTCTTTTGAGCTGCTCGAAGGTTTCATAAATATAGGCTTTTGTGCCTTCGTAGAAGTAAGGGTTGTAAACGTGGTTGGCGTAGTAAGCTCCTTCTTCTTTGACCTTAGAGCGGCAGACTTCGGCGCAATGATCTCTAGTTCCGGGGACGACAACCGCTTTGGCTCCGAAGCCTTCAATCATGGCGATCTTATTCGGGCTGGTGCCTTCGGGAACGTAAATTTCGCAGGCGATACCGCTTCTTGCGCAGTAGGCGGCAACAGCCACGCCGGCGTTGCCGCTGGAGTCCTGAACGCATTTTTTAACGCCGATGGCTTTCATATGGCTTACCAAGGCAGCTGCTCCGCGGTCCTTAAAGGAGAGCGTCGGCATCATGAAATCCATCTTGAGGAAGACGCTTCCGTTGTAGGAAGCGATGGGCGTCATGCCTTCTCCCATGGAAACTCGGCGCCAAACATCACCGTCCAAATTCATAAAAGCGTGGTAACGGAATTGAGACCAAACCGATTTATCAATTAAGGATTCCTGCCAAAGAGGAAGGTGATCCTGAGGAAGGGAAAACAGACCGCCGCATTCGCAGGTGTTGTGAAAGGTTGAAGTGGGTGTTTCTTTGCCGCAGCTCGTGCAGATGTAGCTCATTGGGATTCCGAAAATAATTAACTATGTAAAAAAGACCACAACCTTAAAAGTATACCGAGAATCAACGTTAAGGAAGGATGTGCGCCTGATCAAGGAGGAAAATGGCGGGATAGTTTGGACGGTAACTATGAGAAAAAGACCACAAAAATTTCTCTGCTTTTGCTGAAGGTACCGAAAGACTTTGACGAGATAACGCAGGGCCTCCAAGATTCGGAGGCTTTTTTCTTATCACTTCTATAGTCGTTACATAAATTTCCTCACGTATTAAAGGGATGAGGCAAAAAACGTTGCGTCCACAACACGACAGTGAGGTCTTAGGGGCTATTTTTTTCTAAGATGTTTTCCTTATTGCATACGGCGATTTTTAGCCCCGTATCGCCTTTATGAAGCCCCCTTTGTTGCACATTTACACATCCATAAGGGTTGGTATTTACTTGTCTTGCCTGACAACTTCTTCTGGTTATTAGCGAACAGATCTCAAGGACGCCAGGACATTTTGAAACTTTTGCATCACAGCTGCCAGATTCCCCGAATTGAATAAAACAGCAAAGACTACCCCTAAAGGATTAGTCCGTTCAGTCTAAAAACAGGGGTTACCCTTAATATGAATATCTTATTTGTGCCTTTCTAATCTTAAATTAACCTGAAGTTGGGGAAAGGTATTGCCTTTGCATTCCTTGTTCCCATTTCACACCTATCGAGGCCTAGATATTCGGAGTAATTTAATTATTCGAAAAACCTCTGCCTCACCTGGAGAAGATATGTTACGAGAGACACGAAAAACAGCGATAGGCTTAGGCCTTGCAGCTGCTATGGCGACATCATGTGTCTATGCAGCGGACGGTCAGCCCCTTCCGACACCTAAGGTTAATGAGATTACCCAGAAAGTATGGGCCAATCCTGACCTGACGGAACCGACCAAGGGCATCCGCACCCTGCAGGACTACATCGTCCAAGAAAAAGAACTTTGGGACTTTTTATTCCAGAATCATCCCATCTTTGCTACTTACGGAAAAGACGGACGAGTGATCGGTACACCGGTTATCTCTACCCGCGGCTCTGAATACCTTGGTGAAGGCAATGCTCAGAAGTACTCCGCTCATCAGGACGGCAACCGTCCGATGGCCTCTCAATACCGTTTGGGCCAGCGCTCCATTCTTGACTTCCCCAACAAGTTTGTGGGACCGGAAAAATGCGGCGAATGCCACGCGATTCAGTACGAACAGTGGAAGCGTTCCCGTCATGCCAAGACGGTTCGTTTCCCTGGCGAACATCCTGAAGTCGATAACGACCTGAAGAAGAAACTGTACGGTTCTGAGGCCTCTATTCTTCCTGACGGTATTACGGCTGACGTGATTTACGCCACCATCGGTACACCGCGTACCAAATACGGCTACATCGACGGATGGCTCGTTCGCGGTTCCTACCACGTTCGTGACGGCTTGCTCAAAGACGGCACCGGTAAGGTTGTTGCCGGCGGCAACCAGTTCTCCCGCGGCTGGGCAGAATGGCTGACACCTGAAAAAGCGAAAGAAATTCAGAAATTGATCCCTGACTTCCCGACAGAACTCAGCCAGTTCGGACCTTCCGCCTCCCACCAGTGGGGTATGACATCCTACGGTTCTACTTATGAAGGCAAACTTCTGTTCCAGGCTGCTTCCTCTTACTGCGAAGTCTGTCACGCCTTCAAGTTTGACTTTAAGGATAAGAAGGAATTCTTCGCTGCTCTGGGCAACCCGAAAGAACTCCAGAAACACACAATCTCCCGCGGTATCGCTTGTGAAGAATGCCATGGTGAAGGCGGACACTTGGTTGGCAACACCAACAACATGAGCACAAACTGCGACCGCTGCCATCAGCGCTTGAACTTTATCGAAGACGAAGTTGATCGTCCCGATGCTAAGGGTAAGCTTGAAAAGGCATTCAACGCTAAGACGAAGTCTTCTTGCCCGTCCTGCGGTACAGAAGGCGCTCAGCTCTTCATGTCGAAGCACTATGAAAAGGGTATGCGTTGCGTTACCTGCCACGACCCGCATGAAGTTACCAGTAACGACTGGACTTCCGGAGTAACACGTCCCGCAATTCGTAAGAACTGCCAAGACTGCCATACGACACAGGCTCAGATGGTTGCGAATGCCGACACCCACAGCAAGGTCGACTGCATCGCCTGCCATATGCCGTTCACGATGAGCTGCGAAAACTTCACAGCTATTCAGCGTCCTGACATGGCCGGTTTTGACGCCGTCCGTCGTTCTCACCTCTTCAAGATCATGGTCGATCCTGACAAGAAGATGATGAACCCGGGTCCGGGCCAGTCTCGTGCTTCCAACTCTAAGGGCTGGAGAATCTCCAGAGACGAAGAAGGTCACGGTTACGTTGACTTAATGTGGAGCTGCGCACGTACATCCATCGCCGACTTTACGGTTGTCGAAGGCAAAGGCTGCCACAGCCCGTTCCAGTCTGAACGCGATCAGGGCCTGATCTATCAGGACCAGAAAGAGATCTATGGCGAAGTCATGAAGTGGCAGAACCCGATTAAGGAAGGCCACCAGAAGAACGTCGAAGCTCTGACTCGTATCAACAAGCTGCTTGAAGTCACCAAACTCACGCCTGAACAGAGAACGGAAGCCATGCTTCTTATCGACAAGGCCGGCGAAATCATCAAACAGGTCCAGGATGACGGTTCTTGGGGTGTGCATGCCTTCAACTACACGAAACAGCGTGTTGAGACGGCACAAGCCTACCTGACCAAGGCTCAGTCCATTATCGATCAGGGCGGTTACAAGGCTGTAAAAGCAACGAAGTAACCACAAAGATTAGTGTCACGTAAACTTCGGGTCTTCGGACCCGAAGTGAAAGCAGAGAAGTAAGAATGAAAAGCAAAATACTCCAAGCCGCGATGATTTCGTTTCTGTGTCTTTACCCGCAAATCAACTTTGCGGGCGGAGGCGGAGAACCGGTCGAAGCGCCTGTCTATGACGAACTCCTAAACCAGATCTCTATGCGCGAAGCTGAGATGCTCTGGCAAGCCGGAATTCCTTTCTACGACGTGAATACGCTTGAAGTATGGACCCAGGGCTACATCCCGGGCGCTAAGTTCTTCAACGTCCGCAACTGGAAAAAACTTCTTCCCGAAAACAAAGACCAAACGATGGTGTTCTACTGCGTGAATAAACTTTGCACGGCTAGCGAAATGGCTGCCCGCGAAGTCATGAAGCTCGGTTACACCGACGTGCGTCAGATGCCGGACGGCATTGAGGGCTGGAAGCTTTCCGGACGCAAGGTTGAAAGACCTTAAAGAAATTTCATTCCGTTTGAATCAAATCAACCCCATTTAAAAATATCACTATGTCGATTCTCAAAAAAACTATGTTGTCAGTCGCGTTGACCTTCGTTTTCGTCGGTTCCGCCCTTGCACAGGACATGACACCGGAGGCCAAAGAGTCTTACAGCTTAGGAGCTTCGCTTGGAAATTACCTTTCCTCTCAGGTCTTCAAACAGTCTGAGCTTGGCGCACCCGTTAACATGGACCTGGTTGTGGAGGGCTTAATGGATGCTCTGAAGAATAAGAGCAAGTTAAGCGAGGAAGAAATCGTGACTTCGCTCAACACCAGAGCTGAAAAGCTGAACCAGCTCCATGAGGCAAAGGTCAAGGAAGTCAAGGAAAAGAATCGAGGCGAAAGTCTTGCCTACCTTGAGAAAAACAAAAAGAAGAAGGGCGTTAAGGTCCTGGCTTCCGGAGTTCAGTATGAAGAGCTGAAAGCCGGTACCGGTCCCTCCCCGAAAGAAGAAGACGTAGTGACGATGGTTTACGTCGGAAAACTGGTTAACGGCACGCCTTTTACGAATGCAGAAGGAACACCTGCTGAAGAAAAAGACGTCGTCATGACCCTGATTCCCGGCTTTAAGGAAGGTTTGTCTCAGATGAAAGAGGGCGGCAAGGCCGTTTTCGTTATCCCGGCCGATAAGGGTTACGGTGAAAACGGAGCCGGTCCGGTTCCGCCCGAATCTGCTCTCATTTTTGAAGTGACGCTCAAAAAAGTTGAAAAACCGGGTGCTAACAAAGAATCTAACCAGGCAATGCCGGCAGGACATCCTCCGATGAACGGAAGTCGTCCTAAAATGGCGTGGCCTCACAGTTAATTCTTAAGCAAAGGGAGTTTTAATGATGATCGGATTGGCTGCATCCATCGCTATCGTGGTTTTCTTAGTGTGTATCGTTTTTATCGTTTACGCATTGAGAAGCCGTGCAGCACGCAGCCACATCTCAATCCTTTCACTGATTATTCTTCTTCTCATCGGTTCGTCGTTGGGTGTGTACGCTTCTGTGGGCCGCTTTTCCGATTGGGAAAGGGCTCAGGTGGACAACACCAAAGATCATCGTCTCGCAGCCAAGATCACTCAGGCCCGCAGAGTTGCGATGAATAAACCTCGCAGTGTGGAAGCCCGCAGAGATCTTGCCGGACTTTACATGCAGGGAGGGCTCTTTGACGAGAGCGCAAAAACATTGGATGAAGCTTTAACAATTACTGGACCGAATGCCGGATTGTATGGAGACAAGGCCAGGGCGCTCTATTACCGAGATCATCGTCAGATGACACCGGAAGTGAAGCTCACGCTTGAAAAAGCGTTAAGTCTGAATCCAGCGGAAACCTCTTCAAGAATGCTGCTTGCGGAACATGCCTTTAGAAATAAAGACTACGCAGCGGCGATCAGTGAATGGGAAACAATCATTAAAGCGCACAGTGCTCCGGAGCGCGAAGCGGCAATCCAGCGTGCGATTGCTAACGCTCGGGAGAAGTTAGCCCAGTCAAAATAAATTAGCGACAGACGAATAGTCTGTTTTGGAGAATCACCGTGAGTGCAAACATCGACAGAAGAACATTTCTAGCCGGTACAACCGCGGGTTCCTTAGTTTTGTTATCGCTCGGAGGCTGCAATAAGCCCGACGAGAACAAAGGCGCAATAAAAACGAGCGCAGGATCTGATTCTGGTCAAGCTAAGCCGCATTACGCGATGGTCTTTGACCAAAACAAGTGTATCGGCTGCGGCTTGTGCAAAGAAGCCTGCAACGAAACCAACAAATTGCCCAAGGGAGTTTCGCGCTTAGTGCTCGAACGTCAGACGACTCATGTTCCGGGAACTGCGTGTCCGATTTGCGGAAAACTCGAAGGTTGCGACTGCGAGCGCGTATACGTTCGTGTCTCTTGTCAGCAGTGCCAGGACGCCCCGTGCGTTCGTGTCTGCCCGACAGGTGCAGCACATCGAGACCCGAAGACCGGTATCGTGACGATGGATCCGGACCGCTGCGTCGGCTGCAAGTACTGCATTGCCGCTTGTCCTTACAACGTTCGATACATCAACTCGGAAACAAAAGTGGCGGACAACTGCGACTTTTGCCTGAAGACCAAATTAGCAAACGGAGAAGAACCCGCCTGCGTACAAGCCTGCCGGCACGGCGCCTTGTATTTCGGCGACGTCAATGATCCGCAAAGCATCATCAGCCGTCTGCTTCGTGTCAAAGACACGGTTCGTATCCGTCCGCATTTGGGTACGGAGCCTAGCCTCAGATACGTCACCGTTCAGAAAGAAGGAGTCTGATCATGTTGGACTTTACTATTGGTCTTACCGAGGGTGTTGCCTGGCCTTGGCCGATTGCCGTGTATCTGTTCTTAGCCGGTATTTCCGGGGGTGCGGTTGCCGTTGCGATCTGTGTGAACCTTTTCAGAGGCGTTCACCTCAACACACCCATCATGAAGGCGGCGACTTTGATCGGTTTTATTACGATCGTTCTCGGCATGATCTGCTTGGTGCTGGACCTGACCAATCCGCTCTTCTTCTGGCGAATTCTGGTTTATTACAACCCGACTTCCGTCATGAGCATTGGCGTGATGGCGCTTCTGTTCTATATACCGCTCGTTTTCGTGCTGATGTGCGTTGCGCTTCAGCAGGAAATTACGTCCGTGAGCTGGCTTAAGTGGCTTGACCCGATCATCAGCTTCTTTGCCAAATTCAGAGTGGCTTTGGACTGGATCGTTCTTATCCTTGCGATTGCGATCTGTGCCTACACCGGCTTCCTGATTTCGGCTCTGATCCGCTTCCCGCTGATCAACACCGCTGTCCTTCCGGCCTTGTTCGTCGCCTCCGGTTTCTCTGCCGGCTGTGCAGCGACAAAAGTTTTGGCCGCTTGGCTCTTCGGTGCCGATCGTCACGGCTCCGATCTGCATGTTCTTCATGCGGCTGAATGGCCGATTATGGCGGTTGAAGCTCTCTGCCTGCTGATGATCATCATCGCTTTGGTCAGCGGAAACGCCGCTGCTCAGGCTGCCTTTGCTGCCTTTACAACCGGAATGTGGGCTCAGGTTTTCTGGGTCGGTGCAGTCGGTATCGGTTTCCTGATTCCGCTGGCGCTGAGCTTCTTCGGAAGCAAGGCATTCCGTACCGGAGCAACTGCTTTTTATACCTCCGGACTGGCTGCTATTTGCGGAATGATGTGCCTGCGTTTATTCATTATTTACGCCGGCCAGATCAACTCCATCTAAATAGAAACAGTGCTCCGAGAGTTTGCTTTCGGGGCACTTTTCTTATCTCCTTAGACCGGTAGAAAACCGGCCACTTTAATCTTTAGGAATCCTCCGCTATGGAAAAGTTAATTCAAGTCTTCTGTACAGTCGCAGCTGCCGCTCTCCTTGCCGGATGCAGCGGAAAAAGTGAAGATAAAATCCCGGGCCCGGTAGCTTTTGATAAACACGATCGCTGCCATATTTGCGGCATGGTTATTTTGAACTATCCCGGAGCAAAAGCTCAGGTTTTTGTAAAGGGAGAAAAAGAGCCCCTGAAGTTTTGTTCCGTCAAAGACGGATTTGTCTATGTTCTGCAGCCTGAGAATGCAAAACGAACCGTGGCTTTCTGGGTTTCCGACTTCGGCAATAAGAAAGATATCCCGCTGCATGAAAAGATGCTCTTGGCTCAGAAAGCTTTCTTTAATGCCGGATCTGACGTTCGCGGAGCGATGGGCAAATCGATTCTTCCGTTCGCTACCAAAGAAGAAGTTCAAGCCTTTACGAAAGAGCACGGCGGAACAATTGTGAATTATTCCGAAGTGAACCTTGGGCTTTTGAAATCGCTTAAAGGCCACTGAGCATGAGAAAAGTGCCTCTTCTGTTTCTTTTATTTTTTCCGCTCTTCTGTAGCGCGGCGCATTGGGACGTATCGACGTCTCAGGAGCTTCACGATGCGCTCTCAAAGGCGGCAGCTGGGGACGAAATTGTGATTTCTCCGGGAACCTATGAAGGCACTTTTTCAATTCCTACCAGTCTTTCTCTTCGAGGAAGCAAAGATTCGATCATCGACGCCGCCGGGAAAGGATCCTGCCTGGAGATCAAGGCTTCCGGAATACAGGTTTCAGGCTTAACGCTTAAAAATTACGGTGCAGATCTTTATGAGCGAAACAGCGGCGTTTTAATCAACGAAGGCTCTGAAGATATCCTTTTAAAGGACCTCAAAATCGAAGGTACCGGATTCGGAATTCGAGCCGACAAATCCGAAAAAATTCATATTGAGGGCTGCGAAATTCGAGGCAATAAAAGAAAACACGTTTTAGACCGAGGGGACGGCGTCTACTTTAATTACGTGAAGGACGCTGTACTGCAAAACAACAAAGTTCTGTACACCAGAGACGGGTTTTATTTCGAAAATACCGATCGAACACAAAGCAGCGGAAATTACTTTGCGGCTCTCCAATACGGTATCCATTATATGTACACACGAGGCGATTCCGCCTGGAACAACGAAGCAGAAGCCTGTATCGGCGGCTATGCGCTGATGAGTTCTGAAAAAATTCGTCTGTTCGATAACCTCTCCAAGCGTACGGTGGAATTCGGCGTCTTGCTCAACGAAACAGATGCCTCCGAAGTATCAAACAATCACGTTGAGCGCGTTAAAAATCCGCGTGGCAAGCCTTCCTTAGATACCGAAGGGAAGGGCATTTTTATTTATGGCGGCGGTATCAATACTGTTGAAGGCAACAGCTTTGAAGCCTGCGATATCGGTGCAGGCGTGGCCATGGGCGGAGAAGGAACCGTTCTCCATAACAATCGTTTTGTCGGCAATCGTCTGCAGGTCCGATATATTGGTTCTTCTTCTGTGGAGTGGAGCAGGGAAGGCGTCGGAAATTATTGGAGCAGCTATCAGGGCTGGGATTTGAATCAGGACGGAGTGGGAGATATTCCGTATCAGCCGAATGACTCCCTGGACAGATTATTTTGGCTTTATCCGCAAAGCCGTTTCTTGATGGATAGCCCCCTTGTCGTTTTTCTGAGGTTTATCACTGCACAGTTTCAGTTGGATAAGGGCAAGGGCATTGTTGATTCCAACCCAATCATGCACGATCCTATTTCGACGAATAAAGGAGCCCTATGAATGCAGTCGAATGCCTAAATGTCTCGTTTAACCGAGGATCACGGATGGTCCTCGATGACATTTCTTTATCTGTTGCACAAGGAGAATTCGTCGCATTGATCGGACACAACGGCGCGGGAAAATCTACGCTGATTAAGCTGTGTCTCGGCCTTATTACGCCGAAAAAAGGGAAAGTTAAAGTCTTAGGGGGAAGGCCGGGCGCCTCTCCCATCTCCGTCGGTTACCTGCCGGAGAATGTGAGTTTCTACGACGGAATGACGATTCGAGAAAATCTCAATTACTTTGCGGATTTGAAAAATATCCCACGTCAAAGAGCCGACGAACTAATTGAATCACTGGGTCTTTCAACTGTGGCTGCACAAAAAGTCGGCCAGTGCTCTAAGGGGCAGAGGCAGCGTCTAGGCCTGGCACAGGCGCTTTTAGCGAAACCGAAGCTTTTATTTTTGGATGAACCGACGGTTGGATTGGATCCGACAGCGTCAGATTTTATGTATCAGGAGCTCTTAAAACTCAAAGAACGCGGCTGTACCGTGATTGTGTGTACCCATGAGCTTATGTTGGTAGAAGGATTCGCGGATCGAATCGTTATGCTCGTAGGAGGACATAAAGCGGCCGATGGTACGATTCGAATTTTGAGTGAAAAGATGGGTCTGTCTTTTGAGTTGGTTTCTTCAGAGGCCCTGAATGCGGCTCGCCAGGATGAATTTCTTCGCTCTTCCGTTATTGACGGGCGGCTTGTTTGTAAGGGAACGGATCTCAGCCAAAAACTCACTTATTTGGAAAAGAAATACGGCATCACCGGAGTCGGTGTTAAAAATCCGTCACTAATGGATATTTATAAAGCAGCGTTGAAGGGGCACCAAAAGTGAGAAGTTTTTTATCTTCTGTTCGGGTCGTCGCTGCAAAGGAATTCAGAGACTGCTGGAGAAATTTATGGCTGATCGTAGGATCCGCGCTTTTTGCTTGTCTCTCTCTGGCAGTAGCCTTCGGAACGGCAGCAATCGGCGGCGATTTTTCTTTTCGTCCGTTGGAAGCCGTCATGACTTCGGTTGTCACGCTCGGAGTGTTTTTAATCCCATTAATTGCGGTTCTAATTTCTTATGACGCATTTGTCGGAGAACAGGAACATGGAACGTTAATCCTTCTTTTAACTTATCCGCTCTCTCGAACGGCTCTTTTAACCGGCAAACTCCTCGGACAAAGTGCTGCACTCGGCGTTTGTCTGCTTCTTGGTTTTTCCGTATTGCCGCTCCTTACGGTATTAAATGTTCTGCCGTACGATCTCACAAGACTTAGTCTTTTGACTGCTGTTCTGATTTTTTCAGGCTGCCTCTTAGGCTTGGTTTTTATCTTAATTTCTTTAACGATCAGCTTGTTGGCGAAGAATAAAGCTCGAGCTTTGGGCGTTCTGCTCTCTATTTGGCTGCTTTCGGTTCTTTTTTACGATTTAGGGCTTTTGATCATCACGATTGCCTTTGAGCATCAGATCAGAAACGAATTCCTGAACATCTGTTTGGCGGCTAATCCGGCGAGTGCCTTTCGTCTTTTTAACCAGCAACTGCTTGAAAATTCGACCATTCCCCTCCAAACTGCGTGGCTTGGGGTATATTTGTGCCTGTGGTCGGCGGTCTTGTTCGTTCTAGACCGTTTTATTTTGAATAAAAGAACTTTCTAATCAAAGGTTTTTAACGAAAGGCGCTCTCCTGTGCAGGCAGAAATTAGTCATTTTGTTCTTATTGCCGCTGCGTTATGTGCAGTGTTTTTGTCTTTGCCGACTTTATTGGGGTCTAAAAGCAGAGCACCGCTTTTCGTTCATCTTTGGAAGCCGGCTTTAGGCATTACTTTTGCAGGTTTAAGTTTTGCTCTGATCATGCTGATCTGGGCATTTTTAACGAATGATTTTTCGATTGCCTACGTTGCCAACAATTCCAATACAAAGCTCGACCCGGTTTATAAAATTTCTGCGGTTTGGGGAAGTCATGAAGGCTCCATGCTCTTATGGGTTTGGACGATTACTGTTTGGGCTTCATTGTTTGCAGTTTTCTCACGAGACGACGAGTTGTTCAAATCCCGAGTGCTTGGCGTTTTGCTCGGCGTAACCGGACTTATCTGCCTCTTCCTGATTTTTACCTCAAATCCTTTTGAACGTCTGCTGCCTTTAGTTCCTCCCGAAGGAAAAGACTTAAACCCGATCCTTCAGGATATCGGCATGATTCTGCATCCGCCGATGCTTTTCTTAGGCTACGCGGGTACTGCTTTGTGCTTTGCATTCGGCCTTGGTGCCTTGATGGAAGGGAAGGTGAGACCGGAATCTCTTCGCGGACTCACAACGATTTCGGTGATTGCGTGGCTTTTCCTGACCGCCGGCAACGTGCTAGGTTCTTGGTGGGCCTATAACGAATTAGGCTGGGGCGGCTGGTGGTTCTGGGATCCGGTTGAGAACTCATCTTTTGTTCCCTGGCTTCTCATGACAGCCCAGCTTCATGCGTTGGTTCTTCTCAGATTCCGTGCCCACCTCACAAAGACGGTCTTGTTTTTCTGCATCGTTTCATTTGCGCTCTGCCTGCTCGGCACCTTCATCGTGCGCTCAGGCGTGATTCAGTCGGTTCATGCGTTTGCCTCAGACCCCAACCGCGGGGCCTTCCTGCTTGTCATTTCTCTGTTAATGGTCGTCCCGGCTTTATTTCTTTTCATGATTCGGGCACCCAAATTTGAGAGCGCAAAGCAAATTTCCGGTATCGAGGATATCTCTTTAGTCTTGGCAGTGCTGCTGCTTGCTGTGACAGCTGTTTGCGTCTTGTTCGGCACGCTTTATCCCTTAGTGCATGAAGCCCTTGGTAAAGGCTCCCTTTCAGTAGGCGCTCCGTACTTCAACTCGATTTTTGCACCAATGGCGATTTTAGCTGCTCTGATGATCGGCGCAGTTCAGTTAAAAAAATCACCGATGTGGACATGGGGTGCGACTTTCATTCTGTCCGCTATCGCCGCTCTTTATTGCGGTTTCTTTACGGAAGTGAAATCTTCTGTTTACACGACTGCCGGTGTGTTTAGTGCCCTGTGGATTATTTGTTCCTTTATGGCATCTCTGCGGTCCAAGAAACACAAGAACTTCTTTGCGCTAGTCGCTCACTTGGGCATTGCCGTCAGCATCATCGGTGTGATCGGCGACACGCAATATTCTCAGGAAGCCGTTGTAAGAATGGGGCCGGGCCAGGGGCGCCCGCTCGGCGACGTGATCTTCGTGTATGAAGAAACCCGCAAGGTCGATACCAATGCCTTCTTTGCCGATGAAGGCAAGGTTCTCGTGCTCAATAAAAATGAGGATGTCATCGACGAACTTCATCCTCAGCGCCAAACCTATAAATCCAACGGCATGGAAATGACGGCGGCCGGTATTTCACATGGCTTCTTTAGAGACTTTTATGTCTCGATGGGCAACCGGTTAAGCAGCGATGAATTTTTAGTACGCCTCAGCATCCGTCCCTTGGTGAGCTGGATTTGGATCGGAGGCCTCATCATGCTTTTATCAGCAGTCTTTTCCTCTGCTTGGCGAAGAAAGGAATGGAGTCAGTCATGAGATTAGCACTTAGATTAATCCTTTGTTTTTTTCTTGCTTTCAGCACTGCGTCTACAGTTTTTGCAGCGCCTTCTATTCGCGATCAGGCCATAGAAATTTCGAAAGAACTGCGCGATCCCGGTGCCGTGAATCAATCTCTTTATGAGTCCAATGCACCGCAGGCGGCAGAGCTTAAGGCGAAGATTTATCAATTATTGGAAAACGGCGAAAGCCGGGAAAATGTGTTGGAGTATTTTGCTTCTCGCTACGGAAAGCAAATTCGATACGATCCTCCTGTGGATCCATGGACCGCTGCGCTTTGGGTTGTTCCCGCCGTACTTTTTGCCGGTTTGGTGCTGACAGCACTTTTCCTTATCCTCAGACGTAAAAAGGAGAAACCTTCATGAACATTTCGTTCAAACTTTTAGTTGCCGCTGCCGTATTTGCGGCGTCTTTTACCGTCGGCGCTCAAACGATTTTTTCTACTAGCGGCTACAGCACCGGAGAAGCACTTGAAAAGCCGATGGTCATGAAGCCTTTCGTGGAATTCTCCAAGGCTCGTCCTCTGCCGGAACTTAGAATTTTTACGCTTGAAGGCGAGAAAGTCGATTTAGCTAAGTACCGCGGAAAACTTTTGATTTTGAATGTCTGGGGAACTTGGTGTACCCCTTGCATCCGAGAGATTCCTCAGCTGATTGATCTTCAAAAACAGCTTAAGGGCTCAAACATTGAGATCGTCGGTGTTGCAGTCGACAAAAGCGTTGCAGGAATTCCTAAATTCTTGGCAAGACACAAGATGTCGGAATTTAATACGTGGTCTGACCCGACGGAATCTATCGAAGATGTGATGCCGCTTGAAGTCGTTCCGACCAATTACATTATTGACGGAGCCGGAAACATTGTCGGCTACCTTCCGGGCTATCTGCCGTGGGATGATAAAGACGTCATGCCGTTCTTGAAGAAACTGGCAGAAAAATACGCCAAGCCCAAAGCCAATTGATTCTGATTTTTTGAGCCGAAGCATAAAAAATGATGCTTCGACATATGACTATTCCTCGCCTTAGAGGCGAGGGTTTCCTTGAATCTCAGCTAAGACAATTGTCTTATTTTTGTCTGATTTCTGGAAAATTAAAATTAAACAGTCCGACTCCGACAAGGAGTAAATGTTTATCCAACATGCTGATTTCTGAACGGAATCTTCGGAACGAGAATTCAGGCTTTCTATTCAATCGGCGACGACTTCTACAAAAATGAATTTTTGGGCAGAAATATTGAACCAATTCAAAATGAGGTGGATCCTCCTCATTTTGTGTGGCCTTATTTCTGCTTACGCGCAGGCTTCTCAACTCAATAATCTGCTGCCTCCTGTGCGTCTTGCCGTAGTCAATTCCTTTGGCTCTAACCTCTCTGTTCGCTACTTTAACGGGACGGTGAACGCTATTGCTAAAGCGGTTGCTCCGAGAAGACTTGTCGTCCAATTTTATGACCAGGAAGTTTTTCTTGAGGCCGCTCAGAATAAAGAGTTTGACTTGGCAATTGCTTCAAGCGGATTGACAGCTCTCATGACTGATGCGAGCGGTGCGGCTGCGCTTCTGACGATCATCAACAGCCGAACGCCGGATCCCAATCATGCGAACGCCGGTGTCATCGTTGTTCGAAGCGACAGAGATGACATCAATTGCCTGGCTGACCTCAAAGGGAAGACAGTAGCCGTATCCAGTACGAAAGCTTTTGCCGGATTTCTTGCGGTCATGGGAGAGATCCAAGCAGAGGGATTAAATCCCAACCGCCTGTTTAAGTCAGTGACGGCGACACATAAACCGATGACGGAATTGGTTAAGCAAGTTGTCAATAAAGAGGTTGATGTCGCTTTCATTGCGAGCTGCCTTCTCGAAAATATGGAAGCTGACGGCGTTATTCCCAAAGGCTGTCTTAAGGTCATCAACGAGAAAAAAGACGAAAACTTCTACTGCAAGCATTCCACCAGACTTTATCCCGGCTGGATACTTTCTGCGCAGCCGACGCTTGATTCCAAAACATTGAGAAACATCATGGAGGCTTTGCTTCAGCTTCCTCCCGGCAAGGAAGAGGGCTCTTACTGGACGGTGGCAACCGATTACGATCAAATGAATCTGCTTCTCCAGCGCATGGAAGTCAGATATTTGGAGGATAGAACAATCGGCTGGATGCTGAATTATTACCGCTGGTATTTCATTGTCGGATGCGGTGCGCTCCTGCTTATTATCCTTAATTGGGCTTATCTAGCCTTTGCTGTCAGACGCAAGACAGAACAGTTGCGTAAAAAAGTCGAAGAAAATCGCGAGTACGAACGTGAAAATCGCAAGATTACGGAGCGAATTGAAGCGTTAGAAAAAGCGAAATCCATCGGCATTATTTCCGCTATGGTTGCCCACGAACTCAAACAGCCGCTTGGTGCCATTAACAACTACTCAGAAGCGATTTTGAGGCAACTTAAACGCGGAAAGAAACCTGCAGAAGAAATTCTGACAGAGGCACTTTCGGAAATTAAATCCGAAAGTCAAAGGGCTTCTGAAATCGTTGAGTTCGTACGCAATATCGGTCGCAAAGAGCCTCGCCAGAGAAAGCGCTTTAATTTGGAGTCGGCCGTTGAACATACGATAGAGCTAATGAAGCGCCTAGGCCGTCTTAACAGTAAATGTACGTTGACCGGTGCAGAAAATTTATTTGTTTACGCCGATCCGCTGAATGTTGATCTCGTTCTTATGAACCTTCTTAAGAATGCAGAAGAGGCGGTAAGAAATCAGCAGAATGCAGAAATTAAAGTAGAAATTAAAAATGCGGGGGCTGATGCTCTCGTGATCATTGAAGACAACGGTCCGGACATGACGGACGATCAGTTTGCCTCATTGCGGAATCTCGGACAATCCAGCAAAAAAGACGGATTGGGTCTGGGACTCGCAATTGTCAGAGAGCTTTTAGAGGCTAACGGAGGATCTTTGAAACTTGTCAGGATTCCTTCAGGAGGACTTCGCTGTATTGCTTCTCTGCCTATAGCTTTGGAGGATAAAGATGGGCCTGGATAAATTTCAGGAAAAAGCGGTTGTTAGGATTATTGACGACGACGATTCAATGCGGAAATCGTGGCGCTTCCTAATTGAAGGAGAAGGGTGGACAACGAAGTGCTACTCCTCGGCGCTCCGATTTCTGGAAGAAGACGACCGTAATGAGCTTGGCTGTGTTGTGCTTGATGTTCGTATGCCGGATATGAGCGGAATCGAACTTCAGCGCGTGATGATGCTCCAAAAAAACGGCTTGCCCATTATCTTTGTTTCCGGTCACGGAGACATTGATATGGCTGTACAGGCCCTCAAAGACGGTGCAACAGACTTTCTTCCGAAACCGGTCAGCGCCGATCGCCTTTTAACGGCCATTGAAAGAGCGGTGAGTAAGGACGTCGAGCGCCGCCAGCAGAATCAGTTAACTGATGAGTATCGGCATGTTTTTGACACGCTTACGGCCCGGGAAAAGATGGTCGCTAAGAAAGTGGCGAGGGGATTGCTCAATAAACAGATCGCTGACGAATTGCAGATCAGTGAAAAGACCGTCCAAGTCCACAGAGGATCTGTTTGCCGCAAGCTCGGTGTGAAAAGCGCTGTCGGCGTTGCAAGTATCCTCAGTATTCTTCACGAAGAAGATTCATCATCAGAAGACATTAGATGAGCAAAATAGCTAAAAAATCGCTTCTTTTCTCTCCTAAAGGAATAAGAGCTTTCGATTTAGTGGGTCAAAAACTTTGTCGTTTCTGCACCTTTTAGTACTTTTGGGTTAATCTATTCTGAGGTATCTGAAGGCCAGTGCGAGGAGGAGGAAACATGAAGGATCCATTCGGTTCTTCTTTGCTTGTTTCTTCTTCGAATGTGGCTTTGAAGCCGCTTCAGCGTGTATTCCACAAAACGACCGCTTCCTATAAATTTCTTTGGTTTTTAGCGATTTTGGATCTTGTTAAGGAGGCACCTCAGGACGCTGGTCCTCTGAGACTTTCCATTTCAATGATCTGTGCCAGGATGGTTGCGAAATCTTGGATTCCGACACAGAGATTTAAGTTGTCTTTCGGTCGATGGGACCAAATTACAGCCATTATCGAAGCACTGAAAAATCCGGAGAATGATTTTCCTTTTGACCCGCGATACAAAGAATCGGAAGCGTTAAATGCATTAGAAGGGTTTGCACAAGCGAAGCCGGAAAAATTCAGGAAAATTATTTTTTCTCCCTTAGCCCGATACGTTCCTTATCGTTTTTTGAGCGTCTGGTTTCCTAAGGCAGTTGACTCTTTCAAAGAAGCAATTGCATTCAATTCAAAGAAAAATCCGTACTATTTTCCCGAAAATGACTTGAGTTTTATCGAGATATCGACAGAATGGCGAAAATACTTTTTGGAGAACTACGCGCTTCTTAAAGACTTTGCGTATTGGAATTTTGCCGACTTCCTTCAAACACGAAATACAGCAGTGCCGGCGCTCGTTAAGAAGTTCGAGCTTCCGGATAGCCGAATTAGCCTTGAAACTCAAAGAAAATTCTGGGCCCCTTTCCTGACCTCTTCTCGTTTGGCGAGAGATATATACGGCAATCAGCTTGATCTGAATAATTTTGCGTTGGATCACTTCTTGCCGTGGACTTTCGTGGTTCATAACCAGATATGGAATCTGACACCGATGGATCGAAGATTAAATTCCTCGAAGAACGATCAGATTCCTCAAGATACTTATATCCGGCCGCTTGCGCTGCAGCACAAAAACCTGGTCCGGTACCATTTTTCTAAGGACCGAAAACGCTCCGAAGATTTCTTTGCGGAGTATGAAAACTTCCTCGGCGTAGAAATTGCTGATTTCGTTTCCGCCTCTGATGCTCAGGTAATAGAACTCTTCCAGGAGCATCTTGATCCGTTGCAACAAACAGCATTGAATATGGGATTCCCTTTATGGCAGTGAATGTTAATGATCCGTGCTTGTTCTGCGAATTTCTCAAAAATAAGGAAATTGCGGCCGAAAACGATCTGGCTTTTGCCATTTTTGACGGCTTCCCGGTTAATCCCGGCCACGTTTTAGTCATCCTCAAGAGGCACGTCGCAAATTACTTTGAATTGACGACAGAAGAGGTTTTGGCGATCCGAGATCTTCTTCAGAGGATGAAAACAGAAGTCGATGCAAAATTTCATCCTGACGGCTACAACATCGGCGTGAATGTGGGCGCTGATGCCGGACAGTCAATTTTTCATGTGCACGTTCACCTTATTCCTCGATATAAAGGAGATGTGAAGAACCCAAGGGGAGGAGTGCGAGGCGTGATTCCGGCAAAGCAGAGCTACTAGAGAAGCATCAGAGATAGCTAATTGGAAGTGCGGATACTTCTTTATTGAGGGGAAGATCTTGCTCAACGAAACAGATTAGAGCACCTTCTCCTCGTTTGTTTCCTGGGAGTATTCGAAATTTTCGACCATAGAGAGGCGCGGGGATGCCGTTATCTTAATTTCGATCGGATGAAGTTTACCTTTATCTTCGATTAAGAGAGAAATCTCCTTACTGCCTCTGCTCCTGAAGTAGGACAGCAGAGGTTCTACGCCTCGATTTCTGTAGCTCTTGAGAATTTCGATGATGACAAAGTTTTCGAACATCAGGTCACTCATCGCGCCGTCTATCAAAGCCTCTTTAGTAGTCCATCCGCTTAAGAAGGCGCAAAGTCCCGTATCCGTGAAATAGACTTTGTGACTTTGATGTTTTCTATTTCGACCATCCTCTGAATGTTCTGGAAGCAGGTAGACGAGAGCGGTCTTTTCAAGCACGGTCAGGTATGTTTTGAGGATGGTTTCTGAAATTCCTAGTTCTCCTGACAGAGTTCGAAAATTTAATCGCTGGCCGATTCGAGCAGCTACAAGGCGCATAAAGTTAAAGAAATCTTGTTCACTCGGAAGGCCGGCAAGATTTTGGATATATCGCTTTAGAAAGGAGCCATAAAACGTTGTCCATTCGATGCCTGATGTCCATAACTCTGGAGCAGAGCCCTTCCAAATATGGAGAAAAACATCATTGAAACCGATCTTTTCCCTCTGACGGCATCCGGCAACATACTCTTGGGTCGGAATAAACGGTTTTTGTTCCAGCCAACCATTGAACTCCCTCTGAGAAAACAGTATCGAACCTAAGGTTCCGTCGATCCTATCTCCGGGAACGGATCTGTCTTGCCGTAGTAAAGGAGCAGTAAACATATGGTTAACGTTGCAATCGTTAGTGAAAGGGATGCCTTGATGAGTCAAAGAATAGACCGAAACACAACTCCGAAGCGAATCGGATACGGATCTTTTCTTTCCTCCTAAATTGCATTGCGCTTCTTGTTTTCATAGCAAATTATGGAAAACGATAGATTCACAAAGTGGCTATTTTGAAAATCGTATTCGCATTTCCGTTTTTACTTCTTTTTTGTCCATAGAATGAAACCATTCGATCTTCATTGAAATATTGAAAATGAACAGCACACTGAATCACACCGTTAAAGCTTCGCTTCACAGCGAACGCTTTGTGCTGTCCAATCGAATGTGCCGAATGTGAGTCTGACTTTCCGCTAAGGAATGTCTTACTGACTTCTCTATTTGTCTTTCCCAAAATCCATCTTTAACTCGGGATAAGAATAAGCAGAGTGAAGGTACATCTTAAAAATCGCCCGCTTTTCAAATCCCGACAATATTAAACAACTAACTCTGTAATAGGTGAAAAGCATGCAACGATTCCAATTTTTAAAACTGGCTGCCGCAGCAGTGATTGCCGTTCCCCTCCTTCTTTCGGGGTGCGGCGATAAAAAGACCTCTGAACTTAAAGTCGGTGCAACCGCCGGCCCTCACGCAGCCAATGTCCAAAAGGCCGCAGAAGTAGCTAAAAAACAGGGCTTAAACGTTAAGGTCATTGAATTTACGGACTATATTTCCCCGAATAAGAGTTTGGAAGAAGGCTCTCTAGATATCGCAATTTATCAGCACGAGCCGTTCCTCAATAACTTCAACAAGCAACAGGGAACTCATCTCAAAAATATCGGTGTAGCTGTTGTTCAGCCGATGGGCTTTTACTCGAAGAACATTCACAGTCTGAAGGATATTCCTGACGGCGCAACGTTTGCGATCCCGAATGACCCGAGCAACGAAGGCCGCGGACTTCAGTTAATTGAAAAAGCCGGTTTAATTAAACTGCAGCCGGGCAAAGACGGCTCCGCAATTACGGTTGCCGACATCATCGACAATCCGAAGCATCTGAAATTTAAAGAACTCGAAGCCGCTCAGCTTCCGAGAAGCTTATCCGACGTTGACATTGCCACAATTCCGATGAATTACGTTATAAGTGCAGGTCTGTCTCCGGAAAAGGACGGCTTCTACTACGAATCTAAAGAAGCTCCTTACGCATTGATCATCATTGCTGCAAGAGAAAACAATGCCAACAATGCAGACGTCCAGAAGTTTGTGAAGGCATTCCAGTCTCCGGAAGTAGCTAAATTCATTAAGGAAGAATTTAAAGGTGCAGTAGTTCCGGCTTGGGAATAATACATAATAGGTAACTTATTGAATAAAAAATAATTCCGCCGAATCAGCAATGGTACGGCGGAATTTTTTCTAACACGCTTTTCTAACAAATTTCTGTCTAATCTAACAATTTAACACGTCGAATGTTAGATAAATGTTAGAAAAATGCACTTGGGGAGTGGTTTTCATTTGTCAGACTGCTCATTAACGAAAGACTATTTTCGGGAAAACGATAAGGTGTTTTGTATCTAAATGTATGTCAAGAGAGTGCCTGAAGTTCTAAGATTAGAGAATCAGGTAGAGGTGCAGACTTTATAAGTAGTTGCTTCCTTTAAAGGAGAATCGGGAGGCAGCAAAAGGAAAGTTTGCCGAAGGCCGATTGATCTCTCCTAAATTGATCGGACCTGGGCCGTCGAAAAACATTCGGCGGACTGTCACTGAACAGTGGAGCGCTACCCGAGGTCTCGAACCTTATTCCTTTTGATATTACCTTTAAGGTCCGGATGCTCGAGGAGCTCCGGAATGAAACATAACAATATCAAGAGGACGAAATGTCTCAAACCAACTCAAGTTCCCGCTTAGCACCGTGGCAAGCCATGACTATGCTTGCCGTGGGTATTGCCATAATCTTTTTCGGGTTGATGGCCTTAAAGGTTAATGCCCGCATCGTTCTTGCCGTTGACGGCGCCATTATGTGCTTAATGGCTTGTGCCTTCGGTATTTCTTATGACAGCGTTCAGAAAGGCATCAAAGACACCATCGCTTCAATGCTTGTTGCAATGCTGATTCTCTTGTCCGTCGGTGTTCTCATCGGCTCCTGGATGGCCTCCGGAACGATTCCGGTTATGGTCTATTACGGTATGCAGGTCATTACTCCGGCACTCTTCCTTCCGGTTGCCTGCATCCTGTGTACATTGATGAGTACATTAGCAGGAACATCCTGGGGCACACTGGCTACCGTCGGCGTTGCCTGTATGGGCGTCGGTGAAGGCCTCGGAATCCCGGTTGAAGCGGCAGCCGGCGCAGTCTGCGTGGGTGCTTTCTTCGGCGATAAAATTTCTCCGTTAAGCGACTCTCCTGTGATCACGGCTACTGTGACGGATACACCGTTAATGGAAGGTATCAAGCATGCCCTGATTTCCACCGGCCCGGCTTATCTCATCAGCCTAATTTTCTTCTTTGTTTACGGTCTGGAATTCAGCGGCGGCTCTGCAGCTGAAAGCGCAACTTACGTTGAAATTTTAAGAACGATTGAAAAGAGTTTTAATCTCAACCCAATTACCCTACTGCCGGTATTTGTTGTGATCGGTCTGATCGCCTGGAAGAAGCCGACGATTCCGACCTTCGTTGCCGGTATTGCCGTTGCTGCATTCTTAGGCATGTTCCTCCAAGACGTAAGCCTCAAGAACATGATGAACTACATGTACAGCGGCTTTAGCATCCACACGGATTCCGCATTCGTCGACAAGATGCTCAACCGCGGCGGTTTCACCAGCATGTTAAGCACGATCGGATTATTGATGACAGCTGCGATCTTCGGTGCTCCTTTGAGAACTGCCGGTGTTGCTGATGTCTTACTCGACTACGTCAGAAAATTTGCCCGCAACAGCCGCGTCATGGCCTTCTGTGTCATGTGTCTGCACACACTCTTCTTCATGATCACTGGCGCTTACTATGTCAGCTATCCGGTTGTCGGCTCCATGACCAAAGATATGTTCCCGAAATACGGTCTGCAGCGTAAGAACCTGATGCGCATGATGCTGGATACCGGTACCGGTCTGGCTCCGTTGGTTCCGTGGTCTACCACCGGTTCCTACACCGCTTCTACGTTAGGTGTTGCCAACATTGCCTTCTTCGCATTCGCTCCGATGCTTTGGCTCTCCATCATCCTCTCTGCCGTTTATGCATTGATCGGTATCGGTATGGCCAAGCTTGAAGAACAAACCGTCGAGGAAGAAGAAGGTAATCGATTCAACGGCCAGCTGGCAAAGGAGTAAATCATGGAAAAGCTTTTTCAGCGCTGGTATGACTTGATTTCCATTGATTCTGTATCCGGTCACGAAGTCGGAGCAGCAGACTATGTTGCCGAAGCTCTGCGCTCCATGGGACTTGAGCCTCATTACAGCTACTTCCCGGAAGATACTGACAGACAGCGTCCTTCTGTTTGGGCAGTGCTAGACAGCGGCAAACCCGGTAAAACGATGCTTCTTATCGGTCACATTGACACCGTTGATGTGAACTTAAAGAACTGGAAAACCAATCCTTTCATGCCGGTCGAAATCGACGGCAAGGTTTACGGCCGCGGATCCATGGATATGAAAGGCGGAGACGCTGCGATTCTCACGACGGTTGAGTATTTTGCTCAGCACAAAGATGAGTTTTCCGGAAAGATCTTGGTTTGCTTTGTTGCCGATGAAGAGGGATTAAGCAAAGGAACCTATCAGCTCGTTGCCGAAGATGTGGTTCATGCGGACTATGCCATCATGGCCGAATGCCGCTACAGCAACGTGGCAGTGGGTTTCAGAGGGCGGTTCAGCTTTGAAATCACCGTCAAGGGGAAAGCAGGGCATGCGAGCCGTTATCCGGAAGTCGGAGAAAACGCTTTGATCTCCGCCGGTCGTTTGGCGGCTGCGATTGAAGCGCTCCCGACGCTCACGCACCCCAAACTTCATCACGGTACATGGTGCGTCCGTTATCTAGCGGGCGGCAACTCCGGCGCATTAGTAGTTCCGGACAGCTGCTACATGTTCGTAGACCGCTACGTTGTTCCGGGCGAAGATGAAGCGATGTGCATTCATCAGATGCAGGAAGCCGCTGAAAAACTGGGCTTGGCTGACAAAGTGGATATTCATCTGAAACCGCGCAACAGTCCTTACATGAAGTCTTTTGCCGTTCCGGAAGATCACGAATTGGTTGTGAAACTTCAGGAAAGCTTCAAGGAAGTCACAGGTGACGATCTTCCAATCGATTATGATCCGTCCGTTTGCGATTCCAATATTCTGGCTGTCTCCTGTGGTATTGCCGTTGTCACTTTCGGGCCTTCCGGCGGGAATATGCATGGAGATAACGAGTACGGATATCCGTACCAAGTTAAGAACTGCTATGAAATTAACAAGAAGACAGTGAAGAAGCTGCTTCCTGCTTAGATAAATAAACCGATAAACATCGCTTAATAGAGCGGCCTCAAACCAAACCCAGAATCGAGAGTTTCCTTCTATGGGGCTCTCGATTGTTTTATGTTCGTAAGCTTTTCCCGTTTGACAACAAAATAGATGATTAGAACTTTTAGCGGGGTAGAATTGGAAAACGTGCTTTAGTGAAGCCCATAGATCATGCAAAAGTCTTTCCCTTTATCAGTTTGATTATCAATGCATAAAACTAGGGAACGCTTGCATTAATAGCAATCGATTTTCTCAAAAGCAAAAGTTCTAATGGGTGGTTGGTTAGTTTGTTAGTTTCTTTTATTTGTATTTGTATGAAAGCTGCGACTGGAAACATTTTAATTTATATTTACCGGGGTTCATCAGATAAATTAGAAAAACATTCTGATTTTTTCATTAATTCTTTCTCAGAATTAGTATCCGACATATTAATTATTACTGATAAACCTGGCCTTAAAGTCGATGTCGCTGGAAAATTTAATAACCTGAAGATTTTGTTGTTTCCTCTTGGTTCCAATGTCTTCCGTACATTATGGGACGTTTTTAAAGACAATAAATTGCAACTGTTTAATTATGACGGAATAATTATTTCAACAAATTTTTGCTACGGTCCTGTATTAATAGATTGGAAGACTTTCTTTAAAAAGATAGAGAGTAGGAAGTTAGATTATTGGTCCTTCTTTCCTTTCAATAGTGAATGCAAGGACAAAGAAGAATCAAGAGAAATAATAAATCCTGTTTTTATTTACTTTTCTCGTAATGTAATCAAAGACGAAAGTTTTAGGATTTTTTGGAATAAATTTCCAGAAGGTCCATGTGATGATGACGCAGTAGTTTTTCGAAGCTTAATAAAGCAATTAAGAAATCAAAATCATGAATATCTTTTTAATTATGAGGATCTTAGAAGGAGAAGTGATTGCTATCAGAGGGATTACTCATTAGAACTGATTAAAAGAGGGTGCCCAGTTGTTCTTAGAGACGCATTTTTGGGCGGCTACCAGGAATCCTTTAAAAATGGTAATGGCTTGAGCACTTTTGAAACCTTTGCGTACCTGAAAAAAAATAATTTTCCAGTTAACGTAATAGAAGATGACCTTCTTGTGAATCTTCCAATTTCACAAATAAAAAAGATTCTTCATTTGAATTATTTTCTTAAAGATTATTGCCAAGAAAATTTTGATAGGTCTTCAATTTCTGCTAAAACTGCTCTGATTTTTTTCGTATATTATGAAGATTTAGTTCAGGTTTGTTGCTCTTATATTCAAAACATGCCTAGCGAGTCGAAAGTATTCATTGTCTCCGCAAAAGAAGAATTGTTGCAAAGATATCGTGAATTTTTGTCTAGTTGTACAAAGTTTAAGGTGGAATATCGGTTGCAACCAAATAGAGGAAGAAGCGAGGCTGCATACTTTACAACTTGTGCAGACGTTTGGGAGAAATACGATTTTTTATGTTTGGCACACGACAAGAAGACGTCTTTTATTTCTCCTCCAATAAAAGGCGAGAGTTTTATGGCGCATTGCCTTAAAAATATACTGGGGTCAGAAGGCCTGGTCCTCAATGTCCAACAATTATTTAGAGAAAATCCTAAGTTGGGAATTTTAGAGCCACCTCCTCCTGTGTTCTCCGCGTGGGATTCTATAGCGACGAATCCTTGGGGTCAGAATGAAAAAGAAGCCCAGAAAACACTTGCTTTCATCGGGGGACAATTTATTTGGGATGAAAAACCCATAGGGCCAATTGGAGGGATGTTTTGGGTGCGATCGAAGGCACTTACGCGTCTGTTGGCTAGAAGGCTTAAGGTTGAGGATTACCCACCAGAACCATTAGCCCATGATGGAACTTTTTTACATTCTCTTGAGCGTTTATATCCAACGATCGCTCAGAGTAACGGCTTTCTTACAGGATGGGGTATTTCGGAGGAATACGCGCGTGTGTACCTCGATAATATGTACCATAAATTGGAGCAAAATGGTGATTTTGTAAGTGTCATGGACATAGTAAGGATTAAGGTTTCCAATGGATTGTCGGGATATCCTTTGATCCATAAATTAGTGAAGAAGGTTTATTCAATTCTTAAAAACAAGTGTGGCTGAGGCGAGCGCAATGGAAATGGTTAAAGATTGTCCTTTAGTTACCATTATTTGTATTACATACCAACATGCAAAGTTTATTGAGCAGGCTTTGGAAGGGATACTTTGCCAGGTAACGGACTTTCCAATTGAGATCATCGTTCATGATGATGCTTCAACAGATGGAACAGTTACAATTCTAAAAAGATATGCAGCCGCATACCCGAAAATTATTTCTCTCGTCCTTGAAGAGAAAAATCTTTTTTCAAAAGGAATCAATCTCTGGATGCATAAAGTTTTCCCGTTAATTAGGGGGAAGTACGTCTGTTTTTGTGAAGGAGATGACTATTGGACAGATAAATTTAAAATCCAAAAACAAGTAAAGCTATTAGAAAAAAATAAAGATGCATCTTTATGTTTTTCTAAAGTATTGGTTCATTGGGAGGATCAATCTAAAGAGGATTTTATTTTCCCAAAAGACTCTTTTCGCTTCAACAAGACCATTCTTGAATTTCAAGATATTGCCAAGAGGAATTTTATTCAAACCAACTCTGTTATGTACCGCTGGGCTCTGTCAAAAAAAGAAGATATTACTTCTTTTCCGGTCGATATCCTTCCTGCTGATTGGTACATACACTTGCTTCATGCTAAGTGTGGAAAGATATATTTTCAGGATGAAGTAACTGGGGTATATAGAAGGCATAACAGCGGCCTTTGGGCTGGTGGTTTAGGTGACCCTGGCTGGCTAAGACGATGTGGGCCGCCCCACATTAAGTTTTATAAAGAAATTGAGACAAGGTTCAATATTTCAAAAGAAGAGGAAATAAGGGATCTTTTCTATCGCTGTTATAGATTGGCAAAACAGGCTAATGACCATACTATGCTCGAACTACTTCAGAAAATTGTAGGAGAGAAAAAGTTCCGAGAACTAGTAGCCGGAGCAGCTAAGGCAAGGTTTGTAGCTATTGGAAAGTATATTTCTTCTTTATTATTCTCATTGCTATGTTTTGGTGAGACGAAGAAAAAACTTAAAATCATATCTGATAGATATAAAATTTTTATTTGAAAAGTAGAATTGTGTTGAACTCCAGACATTGAGGAATATATGAACATATACGTAACAAAATCGTTTTTGCCGCCAATTGAAGAGTATGTATCAGAGGTCTCCAAGATTTTTAATAGTGGAATTCTGACGAATCAAGGACCAGAAGTTCAGGAATTGGAAAAAAACATAAAAGAATATTTACAGATACAGAATTTTCAATATGTAACAAATGGCACTGTAGCTATTCAGATTGGACTAAGGGCGCTAGGAATAACTAGTGGAGAAATAATAACGACTCCGTTTAGCTATGTAGCTACTACCTCATCGATTCTTTGGGAGCACTGCACCCCTAAGTTTGTTGATATAGAGCCTGACAACTTTACAATAGATCCTGAAAAGATAGAGGGTGCTATTACTCCAAAGACAAAAGCCATTCTACCTGTTCACGTTTTTGGATATGCATGCGACGTAGAGGCAATCCAAAAAATAGCTACTAAGCACGGGTTAAAGGTGCTCTATGATGCTGCGCACGCGTTCGGTTCTTGGTACAAGGGGAAGGCGCTAGCTAGTTTTGGTGACGTCTCTACCCTTTCGTTTCATGCTACAAAGCTCTTTCACACCATTGAGGGGGGCGCTTGTATCGCGAAGGACTCAGAAGTCGATCACAAGATTGATTTAATAAAAAAATTCGGTCACATAGGGGACGAACATCATTGCCTTGGTATCAATGGCAAGCAGGATGAATTTAATGCGGCGATGGGGATAGTTAACTTGCGGCACTTGGAAGAAATTATTGCTTCAAGGAAAAAAGCATCAGAAACGTACGATACACTTCTGAAAGGAAAGGTTGCTAGACCAAGGATGCAAGAGCATCTTAAATACAACTACGCATATTATCCTGTTCTTTTTAGTTCTGAATCTGAATTATTGGATAAATTCAATAAGTTGAATAAGATTGGTATCTTTCCTAGAAGGTATTTTTACCCTAGTTTGAACCTTCTTCCTTATATTCCTGAAAAAATTAATTGTCCTATTTCTGAGGATATTTCGAGTCGAATAGCCTGTCTGCCCCTGTATGCTGGTCTGTCCGAAGAGGATATCTATAAAATTTGTTCGGTTTTTTAAAATGTCTTTGTTAAATGAAGCTAAAAGAGTAATCCTCGATGAGGCGAAAGCTCTCCAAATTCTTTCCGATACTCTCGGTCAGTCATTTCTTGACGCGGTCGATTGTATATTGTCCAGGAAGGGCAGAGTTGCAGTTACTGGGATGGGGAAAAGTGGGATTATCGGGAGGAAAATATCCGCAACGTTAGCCTCTACTGGCACTCCTTCCTTTTTTATTCATCCTTCCGAGGCAAGTCATGGTGATTTAGGGATGTTAGGAAAAGACGATATCCTACTTGCCATCTCTAACTCTGGCAAAACAGCTGAGCTTACAGATATTGTAATTTATGCAATTGAGAACAGTATTCCTGTGATTTGCATCACGCAACACGAAGGAAGCTTTTTAGGAAAACATTCAGATTATGTTTTATTGCAACCTAAGTTGCATGAGGCATGTCCGTTGAATTGTGCTCCTACCACAAGCACTACCGTTCAATTGGCTTTGGGTGATGCCTTAGCCATGTGTCTCCTGGAAGCCAGAGGATTTAGTAAGGAAGACTTTAAAAAATTTCATCCTGGTGGTTCCTTAGGAAATCGACTAACGGCTGTAAAGGAGATCATGCACACTGGAGCGGAATTACCAAAAGTGAACATGTATGCCACGACGCTAGAAATATTAAAAGAGATGACCAATAAAGGTTTCGGATGTGTTTTGGTTGAAGATAATGAACAAAATTTGGTTGGAATAATTTCAGACGGAGATTTAAGAAGGAGCATTTCTCCTGAAATTATGGGGAAAAAGGCATATGATTTGATGACGAATCAGCCCAAGGTCATTGAAGAGTCATCATTAACATCCAAGGCTTTGGCAATAATGAAGGAAGCTAAAATTTCGTGCCTGGTGGTGGTAGAAGGTCAGAAATCAATCGGTCTTGTTACATTGCAAGACGTTGTCAAATAGTCGATAGATAGAGTTTTACTTATGAAGATAATAATTCAAGCAGGTGGAAAAGGGACGAGACTGGAGGGGCTCACAAGAAATAAACCCAAATGCATTGTTCCTGTTAATAACCTCCCTATTTTATTTTATGCTTTTAAAAAATTCTCCGGGGCGGAATTTACTGTTATCGCGGACTATAAAATCGATGTGTTGGAAAAGTATCTTTCTGCTTTTGCAACAGACTACAAATATAAAATTGTGAAAGCACCTGGGAAAGGAACTATCTCAGGCATTAAAGAGGCAATCGAAGAATTTGAAGATGATGAGCCTGTAATCATCCTCTGGTGCGACATTATTCTTTCTCCAGGCTTTGAAATTCCTTCAGAACCAGGCAATTACATTGGTATATCAAAGGATTTCGAGTGTAGATTATCTTATGTAGACGGGAAAATTGTAGATATTCCATCAAAGGAAAACGGAATAGCGGGCCTTTTTGTTTTTGAAAATAAGAAGATATTGTCAGATATTCCTCAAGAGGGGGCGTTAGTTGAGTGGTTAAAAAAGAAAAATCTTGTATTTAAGCGAATGGATCTGTACGGAACTAAAGAAGTCGGCACTCTATTAGCCTATGAGGAAACGAATGATAATACTAAGCGTTGTAGACCTTTCAATTCTGTAGAATTTAATGGAGATCTTGTAGTTAAAAAAGGCATAACGGAGCAAGGGAAAAAAATAGCAGTCAATGAAGTCGATTGGTATAAATTTGTAAAAAACCTGGATTACAGGAATATTCCCGAAATCTATGAATTCGACCCCTTGAAGATGAAGAGGGTCAGAGGGAAAAATATTTACGAGTATGACTGCATAACAACTAGCCAAAAACGAGAAATTATTTTAAATATAGTAAAAGCGATTAACGAGCTACATAATTTAGTAGAGCCTATCGATGCAATAAAAGAAGACTTGGAAGATAATTATTTAACAAAAACATTTTCTAGGCTTTCAGTAGTAAAAGACTTAGTTCCTTTTGCAAAAAATGAGTTTATTAAAATAAATGGAAGATATTATAAAAATGTTTTCTACTGCGAAGAATCTTTGTCTAAATTGATTCGTTCTTTTTATCCTGAGAAATTCCATTTGATACACGGTGACTGTACATTTTCGAATGTAATGTTTGATACGTTCGATATGAAAACAGTGATGATCGACCCGAGGGGGTATTTTGGAAAAACGAAGTACTTTGGTGATAAGGATTATGATTGGGCGAAGCTGTACTACTCTCTAATGGGAGATTATGACCAATTCAATTTGCATAAGTTTACGTTAGACATCAAACCTTCTGAGGTTGAGTTAAAAATCAAAACTAATGGCTGGTCAGATATGGAGGAGTTTTTCTTTGACTGTCTTCCTGGAGTCAACAAGCAAAAAATTAAATTATTGCATTCCATAATTTGGCTTTCATTAACAACTTATGCTTGGGAAGACTACGACTCGATTTGTGGGGCTTTTTATAACGGTGTAGTGAAATTGAATGAGGTTTTATGAGTCTCATACTTTCTCCTTTAAATAAAACTTGGTTATTTGATGTCGATGGGACATTGGTCAAACATAATGGTCATAAGATCGACGGTGAGGATACGCTTTTACCTGGAGTTAAGGATTTTTTGTCTAGTCTTTCCAAAGAAGATAAGGTAATACTATTAACCTCTAGGAAATCAGGCGAGATAAAAAAATTAAAAGAATTTCTTATAAAAAATGATATTAGATTTGACCATATTATTAGTGATTTGCCCTATGGGGAAAGAATTATAGTAAACGATTTTAAACCAAGCGGGCTTTCCACGGCTTTTTCTTTAAATAAGAAAAGAGACGCTGAATTGGAAATTGACGTTATGATTGATCGTTCACTTTAAGGTGCTCTAATTTAATACTTAACAAACAGACAGATGAAAAAGCTCTTATTACTAGGTGGCTCAAGGTATTTAATTCCGGTTATTAAAAAGGCCAAGGAACTTGGCATTTACACTATAACTTGTGATTATTTGCCTCAGAATGCTGCACACACTTATTCTGACGAATATTGGAACATAAGTATCTTGGAAAAAGAGATTTTGCTTTCACGAGCGAAACTTGAAAAAATTGACGGTGTTATCTCGTTCGCTTGTGATCCAGGAGTCACCACTGCTGCATATATTGCAAATTCCCTAGGGCTGCCGGCGGCTGCACCTTACGAATCCGTTTGCTTGCTTCAGGACAAGGGAAAATTCAGGGATTTCTTGGCCAAAAATAATTTTAATGTTCCTAAAGCAAGGAGTTATTCAGACGTTCTTGAGGCCAGCAAAGATCGTCAATTTTTTAAATTACCAGTTATTGTTAAACCCGTAGATAGCGCGGGTAGTAAGGGGGTATCAAAGGTTTGTGATTTTGATAATTTAAACGCAGCCGTAGAAAATGCAATTAAATTTTCAAAGTCCCACCGGTTTATAATCGAAGAGTTTATTGAGCCTAAAGGCTGTCCCTCGGATTCAGACTCCTTTTGTTTAAACGGAAAGTTGGAAGTCGTTTCCTTTTCTTCTCAATACTTCGACTCAAAAGCTAAGAATCCTTATACGCCTGCGGCCTATTGTTGGCCCACGACTTTTGATTCATCAAACAGAGAAGTTTTGAGAAGCGAGTTACAAAGATTGATGACTTTGTTGGATGTGAATACGTCTATTTTCAATATTGAAACGAGAGTTGGAGTAGATGGAAACCCTTATATTATGGAATGTTCACCTCGCGGGGGAGGAAATAGGTTGGCAGAGATGTTTAAATACGTTTCTGGCGTAGATCTGATTGATATGACAGTGAAAACAGCAGTTGGTCTTCCTGCCACGTTAACAGTTCAGAATAATGATAAAAAATTCATAGCTGAAATTATTTTACATAGTGAAAAAGATGGACTTTTTGAGGCTTTGGATATCTCTGAAACTCTAAAAGATAATATTCTTGAGACAGATCTTTGGATTACTCCGGGAGATGAGGTAAAAGCTTTTACTGGTGCTAATGAGACTATTGGCACACTTGTCCTTGAATTTAAAAATGAGCTCTCTATGAGAAACGCTATTTCAAATATTGATAAATTAGTTCAAGTTCATGTCACCGAAGTCAGATAATAAAGGGATTGGTGGATATTTAAGCCTAGACCTTGAGGTTCGTAATGAATTGCCTCAGGATAGGCTTTATCTGAACTCGGGCAGAGAAGGGTTCGCATATTTACTGAGAAGCAAGAAAATAAAAAAAATTCAGCTTCCGTACTACACTTGTGGAGTTGTGTGGAAAACAGCGCTACAGTGTGGATGCGAAATCATCCCTTATGATGTGGACGCTTCCTTCGCCCCATGTAATTACCTAAGAGATCTTCCCCTTTTGTACACAAATTATTTTGGGCTCTGTTCAAAACAACTTATTGAGATTACGAACAACTGCAAAGAAGTTTATGTGGATAATTCTCAAGCTTTTTATGCAGAACCTAAAGGAAATGGTGCATTTTGGAGTCCGAGGAAATTCTTTGGTCTTCCAGATGGCGGGGTAGTGTGGCCGATTGCTCCTGACATGGAGGTGCAGGGAAGGGCCATATCTTATAATAGGTTTTTGCACCTAATTAAGAGAATCGATGTTGGAGCTTCTGAAGCTTACGCTGATTTTTCCCTTTCAGAGTCACAACTTGAATTTGAACGAATTCAATTGATGTCTAACTTGACTTCTGCACTTCTAAAGGCAGCTCCAATTGAAAGGATTGGAGAGTTAAGAAGAAGGAATTTTTTGTTTCTTCATAATATTCTCAAGGAAGATAATGAACTCAACCTAGATCTGGGTACTCAGGATGTTCCTCTGATCTATCCATATAAAACTAGAAGGGCAGGTAGATTGAGGGAAATCTTAAAGTCAAAAAGAATTTTCTGTGCTAAATACTGGCCCGAGGATCCTTCTAATTTCTGTATGCGTTCAAAAATGGCAAAAGAATTTGCGGAGACAATACTCCCAATTCCTATCGACCAGAGATATAAAGAAGAAGATTTGGTATATATATTAGAGTGCATCAATGAACAAAACTATTAATGTATTAGTTTTTCCCGCAGGTGAAGTAAATTCAATTGAAATCCATGACGCACTTTCAACCTGTGTAAATGTAAAAGTAATAGGGGCTTCTTCTGTAGACAGGCACGGTCCCTACGTCTTTGAAAATTACATATCAGGTTTGCCTATGATTTCAGATGAAAATTTTATTTCAAAGTTTAATGAAGTCATTGAGGAAGATAATATTGATGTAATTTTTCCCACCCATGATACAGTCGCAGAATTTCTGGCTGCAAGGACATCTGAATTAAAAGCAAAATTAATAGCTGCAGATTCTGAATCCTCTAAGATTTGTAGAGACAAAAAATTAACGTATGAACTTTTTGCAGACTGTGACTTTAGTCCTAAAACTTACAGCTCTTTAGAATGTCTTTCCTTACCAGTTTTTATAAAACCACGAAAAGGCCAAGGATCTGTTGGCGCAAGAAAAATTACAGATGTAAGCGAACTTGAACTCATTGATTTTTCAGAATATGTGGTTTGCGAATATCTTCCAGGGGAAGAGTATACAGTCGACTGCCTAACTGATAACAAAGGAAATCTTTTGATGGTGTCACCAAGATTGAGAAGGCGAACTATGGCTGGGATTTCGGTATCAGGGGAGACGGAAGATGTAACCGAAGAAATTTCTAAAATTGCTGAGACAATAAACCATAGGTTAAATTTTTTGGGTCTTTGGTGGTTCCAAATTAAGAAAGATAACAATGACAAATGGAAACTATTGGAAATTTCCACGCGGTGTGCAGGCACAATGGCACTTACCCGTTCCCTTGGCGTGAATCTTCCTCTGCTCAGCGTTTATACAGCTATGGGGAGAGATGTCGCTGTTTGTCCTAACAAGTACCACGTTAAAATGGACAGCACCCTAATTAGGAGGTTCCATCTAGATATCGAATACGACAAAGTCTACATAGATTTTGATGACACAATCATAGTCAGGGGTAAGGTGCTGTTGAAGGCGATTTGGTTTTTATATCAGTGCCAAAACGCTGGTAAGGATGTCATCCTTATAACTAGACATGAGAACGATTTGTCTTCTTCGCTGGATAAATACAATATTTCAAAAAGGTTATTTTCCCAAATTCTCCATATCAAAAATGGGGAAAGCAAATCTTGTTATATAGAAGGAAGTAGATCAATTTTTATTGATAACTCCTGGCAGGAACGGGTCGAAGTTTCTTCGAAATTAGGTATTCCTGTATTTGATGTTGACGGTTTAGAGTTCTTGATGGATTGGCGCACTTAAAATGGAAAAAGAAATTTGCACGGTCGTACTTGTTAGCTATAACCATGCCGAGTACTTTGAACAATGTATTGAGAGCGTACTTTCGCAGAAATGCAATTATGAATACATCATAAATGTTTTTGATGATGCATCTACAGACGGTACGCAAGAGATAATTAAACAGTTTGAAAAAAAATACCCTGGCAAGGTGTTCGCTTATTTTTCTGAAAAAAATGAAGGAGCGCAATCTAATTTCTGGAAAGCTTTTAATTCCGTAAAAACAAAATACTGTATTTTTACAGAATCGGATGACTATTGGTGCGATGAAAATAAGTTACAGTTGCAGATAGATGCCTTGGAGAATTATCCTGAATGTTCGTTTTGCGGACATAATACTTTAGCGGTGAATGAAAAGGAGTCTGTAGCTGAGTACGCAAATAATCGCCCAATTTTGAACGATCCAATCCTGCAGACAAAAAAAATCTTTGGCTTACATGATTTTTACCCGCAGGTCAATGGAGGTTACATTCCATATATTTCTGCGCGACTTATTCGGACTTCATGTTTAGAGCTTGAGAAAATTAGATACAAAGAAGCTATCCTCTTTGACTTTTGTCAATTTTATTGGCTGTTGCTGAAAGGCAGGTATTTTTACATCAATAGAGCGATGTCGGTTTATAGAAGAACTGGTGCGGGGACTTGTTCTAGTAAGTCGCCACTAGTTTTTTTGAATGATTTTTATCAAAATGCCATAGATTTTAATAAACAAACTAAATTTTGCATCGCAGATAAAATTTTCTCTGATTGTATTTTGCAATCAAGATTCAGGCTTGATCTTTATAATCAAGCTAATCAGGTTGTGGTTACCCGTCAAGAGAATGAAAGCACCGCAAGTACTATTGTCATACAAAAAAGAATATCCCAGGGTCTTTATTCTAAAATAAAAAGAAGAATTAAAGATTCTCTCAAAAGAAATATTCCTAGAGTGGTGTCTCTTTTTTCGCCGCCTGTATACGAAAAAAGGGTATTAGAAATTCTTCCCAGGAGAGATTCTATTTATTTACTGTGTACAGCCGGACTGGGTGATACATTTCTGACTGCAAAATATCTTCCTTATCTACAAGAAAAATTCCAATCAAGAATTGTTTTGTTGATTAAAAAAAGTCACGAAGTTGTTATGCGTCTGACAGGTGTGGCTGATTATGAAATCGTCGATTTTCATGGAGTAGACTTAAATGAACTGAGCCGGATGAATCCGGAAATAAGCAAGGGTAAAATCTTTCCCGCTCATCCTTATACTCATAAAAGCAAGTGGGAGTTTTTTGAACCAATATGCAAACAACTTCCGATTTTGAAATTTGAACCATGGTTCCGATCTTTTTTTCACCTGTCTGATAAATTTGATATCACTAGTGATGTAATAATTCCTGATATTTCAGATGATTTAAAGAAGAAGTTGTTGAAGGTTGGCGAAATAGAGAAAATTATTTTAATTTCCCCTGAAGCAACTTCTGTAGTGCCTTTAGATAACAGTTTTTGGATAGAGCTCGTTCAATCCTTCAAGAAAGAAGGATTCATAGTTGTTTGCAACACTTTTGACAAGCGGAATGCTATAAGAGGAACAATTCATTTAGACCTGAATTCAGAAGAACTTCTTGAGCTTGCTTATCATTGCCGATCTGTCCATTCTATTCGGAGTGGTTTGTGCGATCTATTGGCTGACTTAGGAGACCGGCTTCATGTTTATTACCCAACGCCTGAGAGCTTCTACATCTATAGCTTAAATGATATGTTTAAAAGAAAAGATATAAACGAGACGGTTGTAAGCATAGAGGTTATTAACGAATAAATTGGAGGATGTAACTAATTTTGTGTCTTGCCTGATTTAAAAATTTTCTCCTACTTAGA
>ENA-OPAG01000150-OPAG01000150.1-human-gut-metagenome-genome-assembly--contig:-NODE-150-length-42193-cov-17.891784_pt1 | contig 42193 bp, 51 predicted proteins | sample MGYA00241053_ERZ501422 | MGnify/ENA primary metagenome ERZ501422 (study PRJEB25962, sample SAMEA2042619) | human gut metagenome | biome: human gut; feature: human-associated habitat; material: faeces... | reverse complement strand
CAACTTTTTCTTTGTTGCGCCATCCAATGCGGCGGCGGTTGTTGTTACTTCAATAACCAAATTGTCCTGCTGTGCAATCTGTGCCATAATCGTATTTTTTAATTGTTTAATACTCTGTTACTTTTTCGCTCCGGGTTTGTCCTCGGCTTCTGCCTTTGCCTTTGCATCGGCGGCGGCTTTTTCCTCGGCGGCTTTCTGCTGTGCGGCGGTTCGTGCCGCTTTTTCCTCGGCTTGCGCCTTGACGTACTCGTTGGGGTCGTGCAATACGGTAATCGTGTAACCCTGTTTTTTCAGTGCGTCCAAAATGCCGTTTTCAAAGGACTTTTTGCCGAACTTTTGGATACGGGGAACGGATAAGCGTTTGCCCGTTTCGCTATCAAACTTGCGCACCTCAATAATGCAATGATACAAATGTTGTTCGTTGCTCGGTACAATGTAGTTTTCGGGGGTGACGTCGGTAATTGCGACGTCCTTTGTTTTACCCTCGGTTGCTGTTTTCACTCGCATACTCGTTAAATTTACTTGTTATTACTGAAATCTTTTGGTTGAATGGTATTTGCGTTCCAAATTCCAAAATGTTTGTATTCTCCCGTTCAAACCTACGGACAAAGTTAGCGAAATTCAACTTTATACGCAATTCATTCTCCGGGATTAAGTTACGCCCGTACAAATCCAATACCTCGTTCCGGGTCAAATGGCGGTACGGCTCCAACTCTGCCAATATCAACATACGTTGCAATTGGGTTGGGTTGTTCCGGTACTCCGTTTCGATAATCTGATTTTGTAGGGCGTCCAATTCTGCCTCACTTGTGCCGCTTTCCTTTGCCAACTTATAACGGTTCCGCAACTCGCTTGCGTCGTACAAATAGAACTCCGTGCCGTAATTGACTTTTGCAGATACGAACATATTGCCGTATCGCAATCGGCAAACCGTTTCATCGACGAACTGTTGGGCGGCTTCAAAGCCTTTTTTCACTCGGTTTAATACCGTGCTTTGGCTCTCAAATGCGGCTTTAACCTGTTGTTCGTTGAATGCCTCCCGTTGGGTTACTTCCTCGTTTTGTCCGACGATGGCGGTAATAATGTTTTCCCGCAATCGCTTTTCTTCCTCAACGTTATAATCCAGGCTTGTACGGTCAACGGTCAACATTTGTACCGGGTTCCGCAAATCGGGTTGTTTGTCCCCGTCCGGTATCGGTATTTCAACAAAGGAACCCGCCCCGGTAATCCGTTTGTCGCCGCACTTGGGGCAACGCATCAATAACCCGGCTTGGTCTAACCTGTAATACCCTTGTTTGTCTTTCAAAAATCCACCGTCGCAATAATCGCCGTTTTCGGCGTTTGTAAAATCGCACGATTGTTCGTAACCGGAATATATCGGGTACGCCCCGTACATATCCAAATGCCGCTTCGATATATGGAAAAACAAAAACCAATCCAACGCCTCCAATTCTTTTGTTAGCGGGGATTGTTTAACGTCCGGTTCTCGCAAATTCATTGGCTCGTTCCAAAAGAAACGGGCGGGGCAATAGCGCAAATCGTGTGGGTTATCAACCAATAATTCGCCTATGTTGCCGCCGTTGTCCTCTGCAAATACTCTGTATCGTTCATCGTCAATAACTGCAATACGTTTATCGGGTTGGCGGAAAATTATCCAATCCATAACCCCGGTTGTCCGGTTTGCCTCAAAGGTTATGACGCTTTCGATAGGTAGCCAATAAAAATACGGGGTCGGGTATCGGTCGGCGAGGTTTTGCTCGGCGGGCAAATCAACTATTAAGACGCTGTTTATTTCCGTCTTGAAAAACTCCCAACCTTTTGTATTCCAAATTTCCGGCTCCTTTAATACATCTTGGCGGTAATACTCCCAATCGTCCCGTTGTTCCGTGTTTTGAAATTGATAGTTGAACGCCGGGTTACGACCGTCGAAAATACGGCTTAACTTATCAAAACAAATGCCCGTTACCTCGTTGGTACGAACGGGGTAACGGAACAATGTTTTGAAGATTTTAAATTTATCGTGCGGGATAAGATTTTGAACCCATGCCAAAAAATCGGTCGTGGGTAAACACATTAAGGGCGTTACGTTGGTTTGGGCGTGAAATTTAATGCGGTTTTGGTGTATGACCGCTTTATTTATCGTCGCCTTTTTCCTCGGTTCCGTTATTTCCTTTCTTATGCGTTTTATATCTAATCCCATTTTCTTTGCTAAATTCAAAAGGTGTTTTTTCGGGCAACTGCCAACCGCCATTGTTAGGCATCCGCAACAGGCGTTCGGCGTGGTTAATCTCAAATTCTTCGGTCGTGTTAAGGGTCGGACACTCCAACACGACCTTTGTAACTTTCGCCGTCATTACGCTTATGCGGTTTTCAAATCCGTAAGCGGGTTAAACGTCGGGACAACAATCGCCAAATCGTCCGACCAATTCGGCAAAAACGACCATTGTATTGCGTTGCTGTCCGGGGCTTCCAATCCGCCCAACGTCTTATCGCCGATAAACAACGAACGTATCGGTATCGGGTAAAATGTACCCTCCGTTGTGGCGTCCTTAATGGCTCCAATTGCGCCGTTTTCGTCGAAAATGAAGATACCCAAATTGTCGCCCCAACTTTCGCATTGCATTTCCTTTAATGCCTTGACAACCGCCTGCGGGGCTTTGCGGATAACTCCGGTAAACGGGGTTGGTTCACGTCCAATAATCTCTTCGATGCCTCCTAACGTTTCGTTACCGCCTCCAAAGGTGCGGGCGGCTCCCGCCTCGGCGGTCGGGGCTTGGATATACGGCGAAACAACTATTTTCGTGCTATCTGCCGCCGATAATAGGGGCGTCCATGACGCTAACGCCGTAATCGCTTTTGCACTCGTAAAACTGTTTTTGCTTCCGTCGTCTTTCATAAGACGTTGAAAAGCCACTTTCTGAACCTGTCCGAAACTTTCCGAACACGTAATTGCGGGTACATCGGGCAACGCCGTCCCCGCCGGACATTTACAAATCATACTTCTTTGTTTTTAACGTTAAAAATATTGTTACTTTCTCCGGGGCTGTCCCTTTGCCCCCTCGTTTCGATTACAAAGTTATAAACTTTTTCCCGGATAATCTTGCATATCTCAAAAATATTGCTAATTGCGTCGTCTTACGCCTCGGTTTGCGTGTGCGTATGGCTGTATATTGCCGTCCACAATCTCCTTTTCATATATCCCGGTCAATCCGTCCTCCGGGTCGTCGTGCGTATTGGCTCCGAAATTGCGCAAAAATCCGGTTACATGGTCGTAAACGGCTTTGTACCGGGTTTCCCAACCGAACGGCATAATTATATGTTGATTAACCATTGCGGACGCTGTTATTATCCGGCTTTCCTTGTTGCCCCCTTGATAAAACGGGTCGGTAATCGCCCGGACTTTCTTTTTGATAACCTTTTCGTAACCCGCACCACCGTTGTTGCTCTCAACCCACGCTTTTTGCGTCCCGTTCCGGTTAATCATCGCCGGGACGGTTACGGTTGTAACGTCCGTATTTTCGTCCGTCATTTCCATATCTGTAATAAGGGCAAACAATATCGGCTCCATGCGCTTTGTTTTCTCGTTGAAAAACAGATTGTCGGACTTATACACGTCATACGTTGCGGCAAACAACAGGTCGTCGCCCTCGTCGGCAACGTCAATGTATGCGCCGGAACGAATGTACGTGCCGTAATCGGATTTTTCGACCCACGTTTTGAAAGGTTGGTACAATCGACCCTCGGCGGAACCGGGGTTGCCTTGATACAGGCATTGAAATTGCACCGGGTCTAATGCCTTTTGCGCTTCCAACTTTTGCTTACTGTGTCGGCTTTCCCATAATGCCGCCCCCGGTTCCCGTGGGTCTATCTCGGTCGGTTCCCCGGTTTTCAACCCCTCAAAGTTTATGCGCACCCACGCCCCCGGCGTTACGTCCTCCAAATCCGCCCAACACTTAACATCAATAATCGTTTCGCCGCTCTTTTCAATGCGCCCTATCAAATCGTCGTCGTGCCAACGGGTAAATACAATCAATTCTTGACTATCATTGTGTAAACGGGTGCGTACAACGGTCGTGTACCATTTCCACGCCGCCGCCCGTACTATCGGGCTGTTACCCTCGGCGTAATCTTTATACACGTCGTCCAATATCGAAACGTCCACGGTTTTAGACGTCAGCGAACCGCCACGACCGACGACACGCAACGACCCCTTACGCCCGACCATTTCGATAACATCGGAATTGCGCAAATAGGTATTCGCCATTGTTACGACGTTCGACCCATTTAAGTGCGTGTCGGGGAATAATTCACGATACCGGGGCGTGTCGATTATTCGTTGAACGTCCCGGTTAAAATCCCGTGCGATTGTCGCCGCATACGAACCGATACATATTTTGCGGTCGGGGTCTAACCCCAACATAAATGCGGGTAATTTGCGGCTTGACCCCTCCGATTTGCCATGTTGCGGCGGCTGTTGTACAATCATCTTTCGTATTTTGCCGTGCGCAAACTTATCCAACAGGGTATAATATACAACGTGAAACGGTTCCAATACCAAATCCGGTTGCATATACCGGGCAAAGTTGATAAGACGTTTACGGGCGGCGGCTCGCACCAATTCGCCGGGGTCTGCCTTGATTGCCTCGTACATCTTCAATAATTCCTCGTTACTCATGGTCGTACAATTTTATCGGGTGTAACTATCAATTCGCCGGGCTTTTTCGGTATCCAATTCAAACACGCCGTTTTGCTCCTTATCCGGGAACGGTTCGGGGTAAACGGACAACGGCAACAAATCGGCAATCTATTTGCAAAATCTAAATTCTCATGGTCGAAATACCAAACACCGTGTCCGCAATCCCCGCAATAATGGTTCGTTTTGGTTACAACCTGTTTAACAACATTCATTCGCTTTGCCATTATTGCGCCCCTCCTTTCTCGGCGATTGTCTTTTGAAATTCGGCGGACTGCAATTTGTCGGCGACGGCAAACAACAGGTCGTCCGGGATTGCCTTAACATCGTATTTCGGTTTATCGTCGTCCGTCCCGGCGTTGTATCCGGGTATCTCGATTTTAACGGGTGCATCAAATCCCAACATCTTTGCCCGGCGTTGTTGAATGTTCAACAGCAAGTCCAAAAACCGGGGATTGCCCGCCGACGTTTCAACGGTCGTTTCGTCATACCCGTAATATTCCGGGTCGCCGTCGGTCGCATCCGTTTTGATAGGATGCCCCCGGTTGGTTTTCTCTTTGGTGCGCTGCTTTCCGGTTTTGGATACCTCCCACGCCTCCCACGCTTGTTGCTCCATTTTATCCAACTTGCGCAATTCCTGCGTAACATATTCGTCGATTGTTTCCAACCGTTCCCGCTTCCATTCGATAAGGCATTGTTGCAAATCGTAATAAACCATTTGAAAGGTTATTGTATAACCCATTCCACGGGCGGACAAATCCCGGTTCAATGCGTCCGCAATTTCCCGGTACGAATAACCACGCAAAAATAAATCGGCACAAAACCGAATGTCATAAATTCGTTGTTCCTCGGAACGTTTGTTGTAGCCTAATGGCTTCTTTCTCTTTTTCATCGTAAAACCTCCTTAATCGTCAAATCGTATTCCCACACATACCCGCCCGCCGTTTTATACACTCCTTTACAACATCGGGTAATTGTTATATTTTTTATTCCCGTTTTTCTTTCCGCTTCCCTTATAGATTTATACCGGGCAATTTCGTTTCAAATGTTTTTCGATTGCAAGTTATTTGCACGGAATTTCCATTTTAAGAGGCTTTTTTGTCTTATCCAATACTTTCTATATCTCGGCGGTTATCTTTTAACCACGGGGCAAATTTACGGCTTTTCCGCCGCATTGCCAACCGTTTGTTCTCTCTCACATATAAACGGCAAAACCCCGGCTTTGTTTCCGGAGCTGATTGCCTAATTGCTTATGCCTATTTCGTACCTCCCATTTGAGCAACGAAAATAATGTTGCGTTCCACGGGGGTTGCTGTATTCCGTTCCCCCTTTCATTTCTTTTATTGCCAAACATACCGGGGCGGGCTTTCCATTTACCGGAAATTCCGGGTTAAAATATCGACACGTTCCGCATATCTTTTCGGGGCGTCGATTATCCGGGGCGCATTCGGTCGGCATATTCGGAATTATATCCGGGCAATTATTTTTTGCTTTCATGCTTTTGCGCTTTGATAGTTACCCATTAACCCGGATATTATCCGGTCGGCGGTTGTGTGTCGCCATATTCCTAATATTTCATCCCAAATAAAGCAAATATTGGGATTATCAAACATCATACATGGGTTTTTGCAATTATCTTTCATTGTTGCGCCCTCCTTTTCGGTTCTTTCGTTGGTTCTTTGCCCGGCGTTTATCCCGTGGGTTCCTTTTCGGCATTTCGACCCGGTGTATTTCTACTTTGGAACCGGGGAACATCTTGCCGAAAAATTCCGCCATTGCTCGCACCTCCTTTGGGACGTCGAACGCCTCCGGCTTCTTATGCTCCGGGCAAATCCCCCGAACCGGGCAATTGTCGCAATCCTCATTCCGCACAACCTCGCCCGGCTTATCGGCTTCTTTGAACCCGCGCCAATTGTCCCTCCGTGCGGACGCTTCGGCGAAATTCTCCATTGCTTCAACTGCGACTTTCGCCAATATGTAATCCGGGGTATCGTTAAAATGCGCCTCCAAAGAATTACGGTTGATAACCTCGGCAATCTCTTTCAAAAATTTTTCTCTTTTGTTCATCGCTTTATTGATTTTTAGGTTTGTACTCTTGGCACGGCATAACGCCGCACGATTGTTCGCATTTGAACGCCTCGCAATAACCGTTCCCGTTGACGTCCTCGTTTGTAAAGTTGGCGCAATTCCCGCATCCCTTATCGCCGGGTTCTTTCGGTACGCTTACGACTTTCGGCTCAAACTCCCGGTTAAACTCTCTTTCCGGGCGGATTGTCAATCGTCCGTCCGGTTCCCGGACAATGTAGTACGTTTCCGGGGCGTCAATGAAAATGCCGTTGCCGTCCAGGAACGAATAAACCGCCCGCCCGTTTGGGGTTCTCGGTGTCATCATGATTCCGCCTCCGGTAAATCTCAACAGGTCATCCAAATTGTCCCGGCGTACCTGTATTGCGTCAACTTCTAACAACGTGCGGCAATATCGGGTTCCCGTCGTGGCGTCCGGCTCAACTAACCGGGCGCGGATTTGTTCCGGGTATTCCGTCGGGTCGTACTCGACGTTGAAAACAACGGCGGCGTCTAACGTGTGGGTAACTAATAAGCGTTTCCCCAATCGTCCGGCGACTGCCTGTTTTAGTACTTCAATTGCGTTTCCTTGTATCTCGGTTGTGTCAACCGTGATTTCGTAACGGTCGGGTTTTTCCTCGACCTCCGGTTGGCTTTTGGCAATAACGCCAATCATAACCAACAATTCCGCATCAAACGGGTTTAACTTACTTTCTGTCATGCTCTAATTTTTTATTCGTTCTTACTGTTTTCGGATATGCCAACCGCCAAAATATCGTTTTTCGGTCGGTTCTGTTGTACTTATCGCATTGCCTACCTATTCCGGGGCAATCTTCCCTTTGGATTTTGCAGCGAACGCAACGTTGCGTAAATATTGCGGGGTTGTTGTTGGCTAATCGTGCATCCGCTGCCGTCCATATCTCGGCAATCAATACCATACCCCGGTAAACGCAACGTTCGCCGGGTTTGTACTCTCTGTTTGGGTCGAACGGTTCGGGTTGCTTAACTCTCATTCTTTGCCCGCTTCGTTTACATAGTCAAACAATGCGTCCAAATCGTCCTTTGCGCCTTTTACGCAAATTCGTACCCTATCGCCCCCGGCTAATGCGATTTCGACAACCTCACAATTATACCGGGGGGCGTTTATCTGTATCATTGCCGCCGTGGCATTCGTTACAAACTCGTTTCTTTCTTCCATGTTCTCGGATTTTTGAAGTAAATTAAATGCCTCCGTTGGTTCGTTCTCGCTTTGACACGCCCCCAACAAAAGCGTTGCCAAAGATAACAATAAAATCTTTGCTTTCATCGTTTTACCTTTCTTTTAATCCATATAAACCGTATGCCAATGCCGACAAACAATATTTTCGCCTCAATATCAACATAACGGTCGTAACCGTTTATTGCATCAATGGATACCCCAAATTGCCAACTATGATATTGCCAATACTCACGGGCGTAAACATAGACGCCGACCCGCCCAACGTGTATGCCTGTTTGGACGGTGTGTTTGTCCTTACTCATTGTGTGCCTCCTTTCTTGCTAATTCATAACCCTTTTTATCCATTACCATAACTTTAGGATATTCAACAATACAACCTTTTGTATATACGAGATTATAGATACCCAATTGCCCCTTAACCGGAAATTCAATAACCCGGCGGGGGTTGCGCATCAACCACCCGTACCCCTTTGTTATTTTCGCCCTCTTTTCCTTTGGAATCCGGGTGTTTTCCCAATCCTCCGGCGTAAACTCTTTTATCGGCTTTACGTCGTACAACTCAACCAATCCCAAAGTAACGCCGCTTTCCATTCCCGGATAAACCGGGGATACTGCGGAACATATCAGCACGTCGCCACGGTATGACGTGTTTTTGCTCCGAACTTCAATTGTCTTTTTCCCGTAAACAATACCGTTTTCGTCCTTGTACGCCTCCGTTACCAAATCATTTGCGTATGGCTGTTTTACGGTCAACGCACGCCAACGGTCGTGATTTTCCGGGTTGTAATCCTTATTGCTGTACTGCATATTTACTTTTTATTTTCGGGTTCCTCGGTTTCGTCATCGGGTTCCGGGTAATGGATAAATCCAATTTGCCGGACGTTTTGGATTGGCTCGTAAATGATAACAACAACATCGCCATCCGTCCTTACTCCGACCAATCGGCAATCGACGGGAACCTCAACCCGTATTTCACTTTTCATTGTTAAACAAATCCCAATTAACAGGGACACAATACCCCGGCAATTCTCCCCGGTCAATCCCCAACGGATTAACAATACTATCTTTCCAATAGATACAGGGTTGTTCCGGGCATCCCTCCCAATGTTCCGTAATCGTGTCGTAAATCAATCGTATTTCCCGTTTCGGATATTTGCCGCCGCTCTGCAACCCGATTTTATACAGGTCAACGAACGGATACGACAATTTGATTATCCCAATTGCCCGGTCGTACATTCCCGGCGGGATTGGCTCCACGCTTGCAAAGGTGCGGAACCCGTGGCGTTTTGCCCGTGCCAACACATTAACCCGCATCATATTTGGGTCGGCGTTCGGCTCCAATTCGTCGCAACCTGTCAACGTTGCGCCCAAAGCGATACGGGACACGTCCCAACCCTCGGACGCCTCGGCAAAATCAATGAAGCGGTTCAACCCCTCGGCGCATTTGCTCAATATCTTAACCGGGACGCCGTGGCGTTGGCATACGCCGACCGCTTGACGGGTCAACCGTTCCGTTTCCGGCAACAACGGGTCGGTCGTGAACGAAAAGAATAACCCCGTTTTCTGCAATTCCTCCTTATGCGCCAACAATTCGTTTTTGAAAATATCCAAAGCGTATGGATATTCCCGCAACGTCTTTTTCAACTCCGGGCGACTGCCTCCCAATACCTTTGCGCCACGACCTTTGCGCAAATAACAGTAAGTACAACCGTTGGAACAACCGACAAAGAAATTGGCGGCGTTCTCGGCGTATTCCCCGGCTTTACCTTTTGGGCTGTAAATAACCCGTCCGTTTATCGCTCCCATATCGTCAACGGCTTAAAATGGTAAATCGTCGTTTCCGTCGGGGGCGGGTGCATCCGGCACGGGCGGCGGCGGTACTTGCGCCCCGGCTCCGGTCGCTTTCGGGGTCAACATTTCCATATCGGTTGCGACTATCTCGGTAACATACCGTTTGACGCCTTGCGCATCGTCATAACTCCGGGTTCTCAATTCGCCCTCAATATACAGTTTGTCGCCCTTTTTGACGTACTGATTGGCGACCTTTGCCAACCCGTTTTGCAATACGACGTTATGCCATTCGGTACGCTCCGGGATTTGCCGCCCGTCCTTTGTGGTATAACCTCGTTTCGTGGTTGCCAACGAAAAGGTCGCCACGCAACCCCCGTTGTCGAACTCCCTAAAATCCGGGGCTTTCCCGGTATGTCCCATCAAAATAACCTTGTTTACACTCATACAAAAAACGCTTTAATTATCCAAACAATGATACTATACAACGCCCACATATAAGACGCAACCGTTAACGTCACGAACGTGTATAACGCAATTTTATATCCGGTTTTTGATTTTATTTTCATGTCACTTGAATTTTACGCAATCCAACAAATATTGTTTCTTATTGTCCGACCATCCGGCGGCATGGTTTATCGCTTTTCGGTCGTCGTCGTGTACGAACTCACAAACCCAACCGCCAACGCTTGATTTTTGAACTAACCGAACCAATTTTCCAACTATAAAAGAACGCAATTTGTAATACTCGGAATTTTCCCCAACAAACAAAACCCGTCTTTCTGCATTTATTTCGGGCGGATTTTCGATTTGCGGGCGTTTCTCCCTTTCCGGGTATGTTTGTACCCGTCTGGAATCATTTTTGATTGAACGGCGGGAAATTGCCCCGTAATCGGGTTGCCTCTTTTTGATTCTCATTTTTTATATCTCCATTTATAACCCTTATGCAAATTTCCTTTCCCTTTACATACCTTACAAATTGCCGTTGCCGAAAAATTGCCTTTTCGGGCGGCTTCTTGTATGCTAACAAATACATTTACAAAAATACCGTTTTTTATTTGCTCAACCGCTTTTTCGTGGTGCGGTTTCGCTTTTTTTCCAATCCATTTAGATTTTGTTATTGGGTTATTCTGATTTTCTTTAACCGTAACCCAACGCAAATTATCTGCATGGTTATTGGCTCGGTCGCCGTCGATATGGTCGATACATGGTTTGTTGTCCGGGTTCGGAATGAAAGCCGCCGCAACTAATCTATGAACACGGAACATTTTCCCGGTTCCATTTTTCCATAAACTAATTATTTTATATCCTTTCAAATATCCGCCTTTCATTAGAAACGCATCCTTTTTTAAGGAACGAACATTGCCATAATTAGAAATTTGATAATGTCCTTTGTAACCCTCAATATCTTTCCAAATTTGCATACTCATTTTTCATTAATTCAATCATTCTCATATTGCCGGAATATATACGCATTTTCGTTTTATCCCCATTCTCCCAACATGAATGATGTTCAAAACATAGTATATTTATATTTCTTGCATCATGCGCCATTTCGGGAAACGCTCCACGGGTCAATATATGCGAACAATAAACGGCGGAATAATTCCGTAACGGCTTTAAACATTCCTCGCATCTGTGCGGCTTATGCTCCCAAACCCACCGGAAAAACCGTTGGTTGGCAACGGGAATGTCGCCACGTCCTAAAACGCAATTCCCGAACAATTCCCGTTGGATTTCGACACGCAACCGAATATCCATTGTAAACCGCTTGTAATCCAATAGGGGGCAAAACCCCCTATCGGTTACAAATTGGTATTCTTCCCGGTCTGTTAGCAATATCGGCTCCATTGCTTACATATCCGCCGTTTCGTCCTCCGGGTCGTCCTCGTTAGCCGGGTCGCCGACCTCCGGGAACAATCCTTCCTCCTTTTCCGGCTCTGCGACCAAACCCGATGCGGGTTCGCCGTCAGCCCCGAACAATTCCAATTGCGCCTTTTTGCCTTTGAACAAAAATGCGTAAACCTCGTTTTCAATGTCCGCAACGATTGCTTCCAATTCCTCCTCAAAACCGAACGTTTCGGTATTGAATTTCAGACGGGGCGACTTTATCGCCGTATTTTGGTTGTTGGATACCGTGAACAATCCCGTAAGGACGACCCCAACGTTATCGTCTTGACCGGAATAGGACACGCCCCGAACCTCAATGTTTTTCAACATTTCGTCGGCGAAATTGCGGGCGACCTCCTTTTGGTTCTTGTTCGCCTTAAAATCGTCGGTTTCGACCATTGACAAAAAGGACGTGATATTGAAAATACGTCCCATGATTGGGCGCAAGCGGTCGAAACATTCCCGCAAATCGGGGTGTATGTCCTTTGCGCTCTCGACGTGGTATTTGTTCGTATAACTTTCGTTGCCGATTGTTTCGGTAACTTCATAATGAACATCCAACCCGCCGTCTTTTAACGTCTTGACTTTCGACAATGCAAACGACTTTTCCGACGGTATCGACATTACGTTTGCGGTTTCTTTTTTCTCGCTCATTTTTTGATAATTTATTTGTTGCCGGGAACCCGCCCGGCATCGGTTTTATAATTTAGATAACCATTGTTCATATATTTGTAATGCAATTTTAGCCATCATTATTGGGGGAACGCTCATACCAACAATATAATCAATAGAATTGCCATTAAAATTATAATCCGTAGGGAACGAACCACCACGTATAATCTCCAAATCGTTCAAATATCTTTTCTCGTTAAACACAATCAATCTCTTTCCGCTTGTTAGCGTCCATAACGGTTTATCATCATGGATAAAACGATATGAAAACAAACTGTCTTTACCTTTCATTCGTTTTATTGCCTTACGCATATCGGGGTCAGTTGGTTTTGCATAACTTAAATATGTTAGAAATGTTTCATTAAGTGGGTATTGAATTTCATTTGTTTTTATTTGAGAAAATAATATTGGTTTTTCATTGAAATTCATTTCAATATATGGAAGCATAGCAAACATATTTTTTTGATATAAAAATTTATCTGATAAATCTTTTCTCAAACAAATAAAAAATACTCGTTCCCTTTCTTGTGGTACTCCCATTTTTATTGCATTTAATAAAAAATGTTGGCAATAATACCCCGCTTTATCAAAACATTCATATATTTCACGAACATAATTTATTGCTGCACCTTGCAACAATCCCTTTACATTTTCAGCAACAACAATTTTAGGTTGTAATTTTTCTGCTAAATCAATAAAATCAAAAAACAACCTATCTAATATTTGTTCTTTTTGTCCCTCTCTAAATTTTTTAGATTTTCCCCAATTTTTTTCACGTTTGCCATTTGTTGTAAAGCTACTACAAGGGGGCGAACCATCCAATATATCTAAATTATACAATTCAATCGGTAAGTCATTTCTTTTCTTAAATTCTTGAATAGATTCGCAATATGGATATTTCGGATTATGATTGATAATATAACAATCCATTAAATTCTTATCAATTTCATTGCAACCAATAACATCAAATCCGGCTAACTTATATCCCATTGTAGAACCGCCGCCACATGAAAAACAGCTAAAAACAGTTCCTTTGTTTTTAGTAAATATGGTTTCTTTTAAACTCCAATTATAATTCATTTAAAAATCGTTTTCGTTCAACAATTCCCGTGTCTTACTATTCGACGGAACCGCCGGGCGTTCCGGTTCCGGGGTTGGTTCCGGGACGGGTTCCCCGGTTCCGATTGGTTCCGTTACCGGGTTGGGGTCGTGGAACTCAATATTGCGCCCGCCTTTGGGCTTTTCCGGCTCAAATTGGGCTTTGAGTTGTTCCGCCGGGTATTCCTTTTGCGCTAACTCAATAATCCCCAAATTAACCAATTCCGGGACGCAACGGCGCAACGCCCTTATGTCCTCTAATGCGTCATGCGCCGGGAATGTTTCGCCGGGGAACAACTTTGCAAATAATTCCTCCAATTTGGGGAATTTTCCCGGTTTGCCATTCTGATACAATGCGCCGACAAATTTAATAGTTTTCATCATTGTATCAATGCGCTTTCCCTTATGCAATGCGTCCTCGGCTTTGGCGTCGTAATACTCTTTGCCGCAATAACGCAAAATGTTCGCTTTCAACATCGACGTATCGAAATAAATGTTGTGCGCACATACAAGCGGTGCGGCGGCGGCATCCGTCAAAAATTCGTCGATAACCTCGGCAAACGGTACACCCTCGGCAATTGCCCGTTCGGTCGTTATTCCGTGTATTGCGGTTGTTTCCGGCGGTATCTCGTAATTGTCCGGCTTAATTATAAAACTGCGTTCTTTGTCGCCGAACGCCCACGCCAATTGTACGACGTGCGGGAATTGGTTAAAATCCGCATCCCATTTCAAACCATTTGCGGGTACTCCTGTTGTTTCGCAATCGAAAAAACAAATGTCTTTTAATTCAAATTTCATACTCTCGTTACTTTTTTGTTCGTTAAAATAATCGTTTTTGCCCGTCGTTGTTGGGCGTTTGCTCAACATATTTTGCCCGTGTAATCCAAACGCACCCGCAACGCAAACACTTTATCCGGCTGTAATGCTTTGGCGTGTATTCGTGGCGAATAATCCGCCAACCCGCCAACGGGTAATTCTTACGCTTTCCGTTACACTTGCAAAACATACCTTACAACGTTCGGGGGTCGTCAATATACGTGTTGTATTCCTCGGCGGCAATCTGTTTGAGTGTTTCGATATGCTCGATTAACTCGGCGTTCGACAATTCCGCCACGGTGCGCAATTCATGGGAATATTTCCCGGTTTCCTCGTTGACCCGCTCGACGTACATAATTGGGGAAAACTCCCGCAACCTCCGTTCCGTTTGTTCCTCCGTAAGACGTTCGCCCGCCTCCCAAATGGCGTGTCGGAACGTGGGTACAACATAGTTGAAATAATAGCCTTTCAAAGCCTCGGACGAACCGGGCGACGCAACAATGAACCGGGCAATTATCCGGGAACCTTTCCAACCCTTGAAAAATTCGTTTAATTCGCCCATGTACATTGCCAACCCGCCGTTATTATTTATCGTCCCCGTTGCCGTTATTTCTCGCTTTCTCATCGTCGATTAACTTTTGCATTGTGATATTAAACGCTGTCATTCCAACCGCACGGATAAACGCCCGTTCGCTCGACGAATACCCGGTTGCGACCTTATCCAACACTTTTGCGAAAAGAATAACGAAATTTCCCGGTTCCCACTGCCCGGTATTGTGCATACGGTCGATAACGTGCGCCCGCAACCTCCTATTATTCCGGGTCGCATCCTTACGGGCTTTCTCCCGGTCGTTCCAAAGGCTCGTTAATTGGCGTTTCACGTTCTCAAAAAACAACGGCATTTTCAACACGTCCGCAATTGTCATTTCTTTAACTTCCATATCGTTTTGTTTAAGGGACGCCGGGGAACCGACGCCCCGGTTAATTACTCGCTTTCGCTGTATTCCTCAATAATTAAATCGTCCTGTCCTCGCCTGACTTCCTCTATAAATCCTTGATACCCTTCTTTCCGGGCTAATTCGATAAGGGATTGCAGACGTTTTGCGCCCAAACTTTCGCCCCTCGCAATGCGGAATACCTTAACGGCCGGATTGCTTGCGATAATCAATTTTGCGGCAACCTCCATTATCTGACTATCCGACACTTTCCCGGCGACAAACGGCACACCGTTTAACTCCAACCCGTCGTCCGTGAACGTCAACCCGGCAATCGGCAATTCCGATTTCGCAATAAGGGTTTCCCGCTCTTTGAGCAAATCCGACAACTTTTTTTCGTGGGTTTGGGCGACCTTTTCGGCGGCGTCCTTTTGCTTTTTCTTCGTCAGATAGTCCACAACCAACGCATTGATTTTGTTGTGTTCCTCGGCTTGTTTGAGGCGTTCGGCTGTATCCAAATTCTCCGGGTTGTTTTCCTCGTACTTTGCCAACCATGCGGCGGCGTTGTTCTTGCGGGTTTCGTAATCGGCTTTATCCGTTTGGATTTGCGCCAATGTTTCGTCGTATTTGTCGGCGGCGGCTTTCGCATCGGCTTTGCTCTTTTTCTTTGCCGCTTCCAATGCCTTTTTTGCCTCGGCAACAATCCGGTCGTATTCGGCTTGGGCTTCCGCCTCATACTTTATTGCGGCGTCAATCTCTGTATTCTTGGTTTCCTCGGCGGCTTTGATACGACCGGGGATTGCCTCCAATTGTTCCGTACGGGTTTGCAATGCGGTACGCACGGTTTTCGCTTTCTCAATCAACCGGGCGTTCTCGTTTTGTTCCTCCATTAAATCGGCAATGTCGATTTTCTCGGCATACGTTTTGACGTCGCCCGGTTTCAACTGCTTTTCGGCGGCGGCGCAAATGGTCGTGTACGTCTTGACCTCGGCGTTGGCGTCCTTTCTTTTCTCCTTAACGGTCATAACCTCGGCGTCAATCTCGGCAATACGTTTTTGCACATTCTCCGGCAACAATGCCCGGACGTATTGCACTTGCTTTCGGCGACCCTCGGCGGTTTCAGACCACCGGGAAAACTCCACGGCGTCAAAATCCGTATATCCGAAAACCTTTTGCAACATACTTACGTTATCCGACCGCATCCCGGTTGTTTTCTGTTTGATTGATAACGTACCACGGGGATTGGCTTTGGTAAACCGCAATTCAACGTCGTATTCCTCGCCGTCGTCGCCGACAACCATTTTGGCAAACCCTTTATCCTCGCCATTACGCAACACGGCGTCCCGGTTCCCGGTCAACAACGCCCCGATTGCCTTTAATAGCGTGGATTTTCCTAACTCATTGTCCCCGGTAATGAAATATACATTACCCTCAAAATCTGCGTTGAACTCCTTAATTACTTGGAAATTCGACAACTCTAATTTTTTGATAATCATTTTATCGCTCTTTTTATGCCGGGGTTGCCCCCGGCGGTTACTACTTATTTGTTTGTTAATCTCATTCTTTGGTGTATCATGCTTTGCACCTTGTTAAGCGCATCCCGGTTGGCGTCAACCTCCGACCGGGTGCAATCGGCAATAAAGTTTTCCAAACGCTTATACAGGTCGTCCAACTCTTTTGCCGTCATTGCATGGCGAACGGCTCCCAATTCGTCCTTATCCATTTTTGCAAACTCGTTTAAGGGTTTCCAAATCGCAACGTTTGGGGTCGTCGGCGTTCTTTGTCGCATCAATTAACGGCATATCATTTGTTTTTGCCGTTCAACTTTTACCCGTAACGGGCGACGTGTAAGTTACTTTGTAATGTCCGTACCCGGCAAACTCAAACCGGGAATCGCTGATTGTTGTTTTCGCTCTCATTGCTTTTATTTTTTTAGCATTACCGGGAAAACGCCCGGTCGTTGTTATTTCATGCCACAAAAATACGGGAAATATTTTAATCGCCAAAATTTTTCCTTTTGTTTTCGTGTTAGGGCAAAAAAATCCCGATACGGCGCAAGTCGTACCGGGATAAAATCAAAATAATTTCATTTGCGTATCTGTTAAGACGGCAATAACGCCGTCAACTTTTTGTTCCCATGCCGTCCGGGTTGCAATCTTTTCCGGCGTTGGGTTCCGTTCGCACCTCCGTTGGTTGTGGCGCATCTGTTTAACCATGTACGCCAATTCTTCCAACGTTATTTTTGCCGGATTTTCGATTTGCGGGCTTTTGTTTTCGTCTGCCATACTTTTACCCATTCAAACAAAATAATCGAAATACGGGGCTTAAAACAAACGGTCGTGCATCGGGGCGGGCAAATTCTCCAAAACCCAACGGGGGTTGTTGTGCAAAATGTACCGTCCAAAGTGCATTATCATAATGGCGTCGGCATTCCACAACGTCGCCTTAACATCGGGGTAACAATCGGCGGCGGCTCGTTGGTATCGCTTTTTGCGCTCCGGCTTTTCCTCCCCCTTAACCCGCAATTTCAATTCATTTTGCCATTTTTGGGGGTGTACCAAAACAAACGGTACGTCGCACATGGCAATTATCGTTTTCAGTTTCTCGAACTCGGATAACAGTTTTTGAACCCGGAACGCCTTACCGGGATTGTCGGTTATATCATCCGGGCGCAATTGCACCTTTTCGACGAATACCAACGGGCGGCAAATAGTCTTTATATAATTAAACCATTGCCGCAACTCCATAAGGTCGCCCGGCATTTTTATTACCTCGGTTTTATGGTTCGGACGCCAAACGGCAATCCCCCCGGTTTTTCCGGGGTCAATCCCAATAATACAATCAATCGTTATTTTGTTCATTTCCAAAAATCTAAATAGTTATCAATCTGTAATTCGTCGGCAATCATTCGGTCAAACGTCCGGGCAATCTCTTTGTCCCTCGCTATCTCATACGCCATAAAATCCAACTCCGGGGCGTCGGTTCCCTTACGTTGGACGTGGTACGCCTCGTACTTGTTGACGAACCCACGGGCGATACGTTGCATATATCGGGCGAATGCTTGTTTGCGGTCGTCTTCGGTTCCGGCAACCTCATTGGCAAAACCCAACTTTCGCAACCAATCATAAATTAACATTCCGTCAGTAATCCCCAACACAAACCGCCCGGTATATTTGTATTGCAAAAATACCTCCCTACATCGGGCGACGGTTTGGTTGTGATAATACCGTTTTTCCTCCGGCGTCAATTCCTTTTTCGGCTCCGGCAATGCCTTATACGCTTTATGTATAACCCCGTTTTGTTTCCGGCGGTATGCGTTCAATATCTTTGCGAAATAATCGGCGTTAAACTGTTGGTAATGCTTTTTGTCCGGGTTGCCTTGACTGTCTTTCGGCAAATAGTCGTCCAATTCCCCGGTTGTCGCCAACTCAAATGCCAACTTAATATCCGCCAATGTCATTTGCGAATAGTATTTTTTGAGTATATCCAACAACCGGGTACAAATGTACGCCCAATCTTCCGGATTGGTCGGGATTATATACCCGACGTCCATTGCAATAAACCGGAACATTTGCCCGGTTTTCGCAATCAACGTGCCGTCGTCAATATCGGCAATTTGCATTTTCGTTGAGGCGGCGAAAATGTACTTTTCGACCCCGGATAACGATTTGGCAACCTCCGGTAATTGCAACATTTGTAGGCGTATGTCGATTGCTTTTGTACCGGGCGTTGGGTTGTATATCGCCAACGCCACGGATTGCGTATTTACTTTTTTCGGCAAATTTCCCATAATCAATAATCGTCATTAAGAAATTCCATTGCGCCCGCCACGTTCAACCGTCTTTGCGGGGCTTGGTATTCCGGTTTCAAATGCAATTTCTTTTTCTCAATATCTCCCCGGATAAAATTGCGTACCGTCGCAATCCAACCCGTGCGGGTTCGCTTAACTCCCTGTTTGGTTTCCGACCAATCGGCGACCGTGTGGAAATAATAAACCAAATCGACCTTTTCAAATTCCGGCGTCGCAAATAGTTTTTCAAACTCGGAATAATCATTTACGCCGTCCGCCCCGAACTTAACCAATTTGTAAACATCGGAATTGTGAAATATGGACGTTCTTTTTTTATCATTCTGAACCTCCAATTGTTCGTCCGGGAATAAATCCCCGGCAACCTCGTTGGCGGGTTTATCCTTATCAATACCAAAAGAGTTATCTATATCAGTATTTAATATAGGGTTGGATTTTCCAACCGGGGTGGTTGGATTTTCCAACCGGGGGGGTGGTGGTGTTTCGCAACCGGGGTGGTTGGATTTTCCAACCGGGGGGGTGGTGGGATTTTCCAACCACTCTAAAGCCGCCCAATAATTCGTCGTGTACTCACAATAACGAACCTTATTTTTTTCGTACTCAAATTTGTTAATATACTGTTTTTCAACCAACGATTTGAGCAACTTTATAACGGTTGTTTTATCTAATCCCGTCCACTCAATAAGGTATCGCAACGACCCCTTAAAACGGCTTTCCCCGTCTTGACTAAACCCATGTATCAAAGCGAAAACCAACAATTCGTTACCTTTCAACTTTAACCGGGTAATCATTGGGGCTAAAATGGTTATATAATTACTATCTCTAATTGTCATGTTGCAAAAATTTAATATCCGTTTTATCCGCCCGGTTTGCACCATTGCAAGAAAAACGATAACATGAATATTGTCGCAAAAAACAATTTTCGCAACTGTTACTTTTACGCTCAACGGCTTTTAACTTGGTTTGTTGTCGTCGTCCTGTATTATTGTCTGTATAAGTCAGCGTAATAATACCGTTCAATTCAATGTCAAATTTCCGTGCCATTGTCGCCGCCCTCCAATTGTTTAACAGGTTCCCACGCCTTGCGTACTTTCAAAACATTGTCGGCACTCTCATTGGGAACCAACGACACGACGGGAAAACGGGAACGGTCGCCCGGTTTTTGCGTCGTGGCAAATTGTACGTTCAAATCAAATATAATTCCCTTACAAAATCCCCGTTCCGCCAACATACCGTCGAATGTTTCCCGGATTTGCGGGATTGTGGACGCCGTACCCTTTGTTGAAAACTGCCATACCCCGGCAACGCCACGTACCAACGGTACAATAAAATTCAATGTCAACGTAATTTCCCAACCGTCGTGTCCGTCCTGTTTGCTTTTCCGATTGGGGTAACGCTTGGTAATAGCCAACATCAAATTCGGGTATTCCTCCGTTGTCAATGTTTCGTACTTTTTGCCGTCCCAAACTTGGAACGTTTCGCCGTCGCCCGCCGCAATCAATCGTCCGTCGTTGTCCCGGTACTCGTACCGCTCGTTGCATACTTTCGCCGGGTCGTCGTCCGGGAATACGATTTGTATTGTTTGGGGCTTTTCGCCGTATGCCTGTGTAAATAACCCGGCATACTTTCCCGTTGGTATGAAATAATCCACGCTTTGCGGGTATCCGTTGGCGTTTTTCATTCCGATTTTTATTTGTCCGACACGGGGCAAAATCAAACGGGATTTTTCCGCCTCCGGTCTGATAATCCTACCTTTTATATTTCCATTCATAACCTTTATGTTTTTTGCGTAATCCTTTGCAACATCTAACTATTAGCGAATTATTAAAACCGTCCCTTTCTGCTAAATTTATAGATTGGTATTCTTTAATAACAACGCCATTTTTAAGCATTAAAACCGCTTTTGATAAGTGGTTATTGGCTCCAAATTTACCCGCCATTGGCTTACTTGCGCTTTTAGATTGCCGTTGTTTTGTAATCGGATTATTGTTATTTTCCGAATGTGTAACCCAACGCAGGTTATCCACATGGTTATTAAACGGGTTCCCGTCGATATGGTCGATACATGGTTTATTTAGTGGATTATCAATATACGTTTCGGCAACTAATCTATGAACATATATAGTACATTTTACGCCAAAATTATAAAGACAAACACACAAATAACCCTTACGCAAAAACGGCTTTAATTCTTTCCCCGTTATTTTAGAGAAAACAACGCCGTTTTTGTTTATCAAATAGCAATCAAATCTTTTTATCGTTTTCATATTTCGGGGTCGTCGTTCAACAATCTTTTCTTATTCTCGTTTTTGGGCTTTTTTGGCGCATTTGCGGGCTTTTGTTCCTTTTCCGGTGCAACAGTCCGTTTTGCCGTCTTTCGTCCCGTGTCGGGCTTCTTTTCCGCCTCCTTTGCCGTTTTCCCGGTGCGTTTCACAATCTTTGTTTTCTTAATCTCCGGTTCCGGCGTTTTCTCCGGGGCAACCGCATCCGCTTTGACGCTATCGGCGGCGTCCGTGGTTTCGTCCGGGGTCGCCTCTTTGGGGGCTTTAGTTTTAATCAATTCCGCCAAAGACAACGATATTACATTTTGGGATAAATCCGGGGCGTCGTCCAATACAACCATACCATTAACCGCCGTAAACGTGTTGTCCCGCTTTTCGTCCTCAATGGCGGCAATCTCCAACAGATAGGGGATTTTCCGTATATTGGGGCTTTCGGTTTGCTCTTTCAGATTGTACGACGGTTTTTTGCGCCAATCTTTCGGGCTGAAATTGAAAATACGGGTAACGGGGAATTGCTCAAAATTGACATTCCACATATCCCGGTACATCCCCAATTGTATTTCGCTTTCCTCGTAAAAGCCTTTGCGCCCGCTTTTGAAATCGACAATTGCGTTAATCCGGTCGTCGCTTCCAATCTTTGCCCGCATGGTACACGGGCAATCAATCATTCCGGCGTACTTGTAATACGGGTGTACCAACGCAATTTCAACGGCTAACGGTCGTACATCATAATCCAACACGAATTGCGCAAACGCCAATACGTCCTTTTTCAAATCGTCAGCGTAATAAATAAAGTCATCCGGCAATCGGTAAACCTCAATGTATTCTTTTAGTTTGCCTTTTAGCCCGTCCAAATCATACGCCCGGTTAATCAATAATTCCTCAAATGCGGCGTGCATAAACGTTCCATACGCCGCCCGTTCGCCTTTGTATCGCTCGGCTTCCTCAATGCCTTTGTTCGCAATCCAATTTATAAGGTGCGGGGCTTTGGGTAATGTTTGGGACAATATAGTTGTAACCGACGGGAAAAACTCCGGGTTCCCGGCGTCGTCATATCGGTAATAATATCGGTGTCCCTTGCTGTTTAACTGCCAAACCTTATACGGGGGTTCAATCAATGTTTTTTCGTCGAAAAACATTGCCGTCATTTCCTCAACCGTCATGCCCGGTATTATCTCAAACACTCCGGTTGGTTGTTCCGGTTGAACATCAACGAACGGGGGAATAATTGTTTGTTGTTCCTCGTTAATCTCCGGGAACATATCCGGGGCAACATTGCCGACGGTTCCCGCAACCTCTTTTACCGGGTCGCCCGGTTTATCGCTCTTTGCTCTCATTACTGTACTTTTTATATTCTGAAATTCCACATAATACCATTGCGGCGCACATTACCGCCAATAACAATTGCCACGGGTTCCAAAATGCGCCAATCAAACAACATAAACCCAATGCGCCAAACGTAACAATTAGGGCTTTCGCTTGAAATAACCCGGAAAACATGGTTTCGGCGGCGGCTTCCAACCATTCGATAAACTTACTTTTCATTGTTTCCGCCCTCCATGCCAAACAGGTAATCCGCCGTACAATCCAACATTTCGCAAAGAATAACGACCCATTCCGGGACAATCCGTTTGGTCGTGCCGTTACATAAATTCGTCATATTTACCTGTTGTGCGCTCTCGCTTGCACCCTCAAAAAGACGGGCGGCAATGTCTTTTTTCAAAACCTTTTTCCCGTTCGCCTCGGAACGGGCGATTGCTTCGTTTACTCTTAATCTCAATGCCATAACTTAAATTTTTTTGTTAATAACTTGGTTCGTTGCTCTCTTTGTATCCGCAATTGCGGCACGTTTTTTCCTCCCAAATCGGGCTATATTCCGGCGGGGTCAAATATCCGTCGCCTCCGGTACGTCTATACTCGCCGTCTGTAACCTCCATTTCCCCGCCACACTCCGGGCAATCATCGTCGCCAATCAATACACATTCCAACAGGGCGTCCAAATGGACGGAACGAACCGGGTAAATACCAATTGCCCGGATAACGTCCACCATTTCCACAACGGTAACATCCCGTTCGTAACAATCGGCGACCGGGAACCCCCAATTGTCGCTTATGTCCTCGATAATCTGTTTGTTGATTAACTCCGTAACGATTGTTTCGGATACTTGGTTGGCTGTTTTCCCGCTTTCGGTCGCCAACATCTTTAATTGCTCACTTTCTTTTATTTTCATATCATTTCCCGGTATCCCTCCGGGTAGGCTGTAAATCTTTTGTTCTGCAAAGGTAGAAAGTTTTTTTTAATTACAAAAAAAATAATCTTTGTTTTGCGAAATCATTTTTGCCGGGTGCGTGAAATATCCGATTTTTAACCTACCTTTGCAATACCGCATTACCAAAAATCGCTCTCGGTTATTGCGTACCGAACCCCCGGCGTATCTGTTACGTCCGGGGGTTCATCTTTTCCAACGCCATTTGCGCCGCACAATAACAAAATCGGTATATTTCGCCACAATATCCCGTTTGGTCGGTTATTTCCTCAATAACGCCCGCCGGATATTCCCCAAACGCCACATATTCGTATTGCGTTGGGTCTAACCCCAATGCGAACTCAAACGTAATGTCAATATATTTGTCCCCGACCCGGTTAAATGCGTGGTCGATTGGTATAAATGCGTTCGTTTTGCCCTCAACGTATTGCACCCGGTCGGGAAATAACAACGTCAGCAAATGCGCATTTCTATAACACCCTTTGACTACCGGGCGAACCATCCGGCGTATCAATTCAATTTCCCGTTCGTCGAATACGTCCGCCGCTTTTACGACCTCAACACGTTTTGCGACGGCGATTGTATCGGTAAAATATTGTCTTTGTCGGTCGGGCAAATTCGACCGCTCAATATTTCCCGTTGTTCCTCTGTCAATCGTATATCCATAACAGGCAAAGCCGGGGTTATTCCCCCGGCTGTAAATATGCGATTGCGTTTAATTCCTTTTGGCGTTCGGTTGCCCTATTAACTTTGCGAATAATCCATTCGTCGATGGGGTTCCCGGCAATCCATTCTTTCCGATAAGACGGCACAAAGGATGCGACTTGCTTTTTATACGCCCGTTCGGGATTTGCCAATATTTCCATCGCGTAGCTCAACCCTTTGCCGTGGTTGCCTTTGCCGATTAAGTCCAACCGCCCAAAATAAAATTCGCCGTTGGCGGTACACGCCACATAATCACGGGCGGACGTTCTTGTTGAAATAACGTTGCCTTTTTCGTCGGTAACGGTGTACTGATACTTTTTGCCTTTCGCTTTCTTGCTCAAAATATACTTTGCCATAATCTTTGTTATTGTGCCGGGGGACGAACCCCCGGCGGGTTATTATCTTAATACTTTCAATTCGCCCCGGCGTTTCTTACGCTCAAATGCGCCCCGGACACACGCCCAATCCTGCGTCATACTTTCCCCGTTGGGAAATATAAGGGTCTGTTTGCCTATATAACTATCGGCGTCGTATCTTTCGCCTTTCGGTTCCAATGCTTGAACAACTACGATATAAACCATATTGCCAATACCTTTGTAAGCAAATGTTTTTCCGATTAACTTGTTTGCGTCCATATCCGTATTATCTTATTTCGTACAAACTCAATGAATTTTCGCACAATACCCACGTCGGGAATTTAGGGTTTTGCAGATAACAAAGGCTATCTAATGCCGCCCGGCTTGTATAAAACCACAACCCAAATTTTTTGCCGATAAAATACATATCGTTTACCCCTGTTTCCCGGTATTTTTCCGACAACATTTGTTGGCTGTAAATGATTGACGAAAATTTAACTTTGCCGTCTAACTTGGTTGCAATCTCGGCAATGTCCGTCGCCTGTGTTCTTTTCTTTGTTTCCATATTTGAAATTTATTTGGTTCCGGGAACCCGCCCGGTCGTTTTATTAACATGGCACAAAGATAAGGCATTTTATTTTAACTACCAAAAGAATTTTCTTTTATTTTCGGTTTGCGGATAAAAAAAGTTTCTTTTGGCTCCCTGTAAAGTTATTTTTGGCGAATTTTCATTTTAAGCCACTTTATTTGCCGGGGTGGGTACTTTATCCATTCAAACAAAATAATCGAAATACGGGGCTAAAAACGGGCAAAAACAAAAACGGGGTTGCAACGCTTGGTTACAATCCCCGTTTCCCGGTATTATGAACAATAAAAGTTACTTTTCTATGGTTACGAACTCAACGCCCAATATTTTTGTTGCCGGGTTCTTGCTAACTACATCAATTTGCCGATTTTTGATTTTCTTTGTTTTCCATAAAAAACCTAACCAACGCTTATATTGCACAGTTTCCGTTATTAAAAGGCTATCCCGTGTTATAATTTTGCCCGAAAACGTATTATTTATAATACATCCGTCAAAGTCAACCCATTTGTCGGAATACTCAATACAACGTACAACGGTCGTAACCGTATCGCCGGGCAAATATACAACACTATCCCGGACGGTTGCCCGCAATTCGTTAATTGTTTCCATTTGGGTTGTTGTAACCCGTTCCAAATCCCGGTTCTTTGTCTGCAACGTCTTTATCAACGCCAAATCGTCCGCCCGGTACTTTTTGTATTCCGCCAATGACAACTCCAAATTCCCAACCTTTGCGGCGTTCAAACTATCCTTTGTTTGATACGTGCGGACGTCCTGCAATAGTATTTCGGTATTGCTCCGGTATCTGTCCCGTTCCTCGGTCAACCTCTTTATTTTGACGTGCTGCACCCAAAAGGCAGCGGCAACCGCCAAAATGATTGCCGCCAAAATCAAATACTTTTTCATTCGTTCGTTATGAATTAAAGTTTAACAACCCTTTTGATTGCGGCAACGTGCATATCTGCGATTTGCTCCCGCCCGTCGTCGCTCATTATGAAACGGCAATCTTTTTCGGTATCCATGAAAAAGTTTTCCGTAAGGATTGCCGGGCAACTCGTGTGTTTGAGGATATAAAACGCCGCTTCCTTATCCGGGTCGCCGTCGGCATAATCGAAACGCATACGCCAACCGTCCGGGACGAATACCCGTTGCGCTTCCTCGGCAAATACCGTGGCGATTGCATCCGCTTTCGTTTCTCCGGGCGACGTGTAAACCTCCCAACCCGTACCGCCCCCGGCGTTGGCGTGGACGGATACCAAAAACGCCTTTTCGTTGTAATTGCGGTAAATCTCATTTGCTCGGCGGCAACGTTCCACCAATGACACGTCGTTTGTTTCCGGGGTCAATATCTCGTACCCAATCGCCAAATCGTCCAATTTGGCGGCGATACGTCGCACAATGTCACGGTTAAACTCCCATTCAAACAATTGGGAACCGTCCCCCCAAATGGGGGAACGCTTTCCGGCTGTTTCTTTTCCGTGTCCGTTGTCAAGAATTACAATTTTACTCATTTTCGTTTTCTCCTTTCTTTTTCTCCTTTCTTTTTGTCCGGAATATCTTCAATGCACTTTTCAAATTCCGGACGGCTAAACAATTTGAATATATTTACTTTCTTATTAATTCCTTTTGCCTCAAAGTAATTATTAAAGCAACTTGAAATTTCGATACCATACACAACTAACAACAACAACACGGACAATACCGGCATTCCTAAAATCGTGCCGAATGTTTGCCCAAACAACCCCGCCAAAGTTACCCAACAAATATAATCGACCAATTTGTTTATTGCCCGCCTCCATTTCCGGGACGTTCTGATTGGTTCCCCTCGTTTCTTTGCGGCGGCAATGCCAAAACGACTATCGACGAATATTAAAACAATTGCTAAAAACAAAAAGGGAATAAGACTATTGTAAAAGTCCAATAACGGTGCGACAACCGCCATGGTTGTTCCGTTAATAATGTTACGTTCTTGCATTATTTAAGTAAGGGAAAAGGGGGACGGGCGCACCCGCCCCCGGTTAATTATTCTACCAATGCGGCGTTATTGACTATCACGTTGCCACTTTTTGCGGTTGAACTTCCGCTATCCGTGCAATTGTTCAATTCAATACGGGAGTTCGTTCCGCAAAAATACCCATAACGTGCGTTCAAAGATACACAATTTACGAACTTACCAAAATTTTCATCCGTCCCGGACTTATCGCCGGAAACGTAATAATTAACTTTGTTGTTCTCGCAAATGCAACCAATCGCGAATATTTGCGAACCTCTGCCGCCTTCCTCCGCATTTGCGCTTCTAACTAATGCGATACCGTTATCAGTCTGTTTACGGCAATAGGCGTTATATATCGTATCGTGGCCACCATAAGCGGTCGTTATTCCGCCTCTTACGTTGTATTCAAACAATCCGCCAATAATGGTTGTTTCGCAACGTTCGTGGTCGCTATATCCGCTGTCGTTATTGTCGTGGCCCCAACAATCAATCATCGTTGCAACGGTATGTTTCGCCAATGCCGGGTCAGTCGTTGTGCTGTTTGCGTTGAACCCGTTCCCGGTTGTCGAACTGCTCAACGCCCGTGCCGCTTCGCATCGTATCAATTCCACACCAATTGCCGCATCCCACGACCACGCACCGTCGCCCAATGCGTATTTTGCTGCGCAATCAATCGCCCGTCCGCCGTGGCAATACTCTAACAAAATTGAACCGTACCAACATTCAATATTAACCATTTCAAAAGCAACGGAACCGTCATTGCCGAAAATACCGGAACCGCCCGGAATGTAAACCGGGTTGGCGGCTAACGTTGTACCCTCTTTGATTTTGACGTACAACGTTTGTGCGCCTGTATCATAAAAGAACGTGTAACCCTCGGACGTTTTCACGGCATCCAATGACGTAACTCGGGTTATCTTTGTGCTATCACAACGGTACGTTTTCCCACGTTGTAACGGGTGGCGTTCGTTGTCCGGTATCAACGTACTTTCGTCGAATACCTCATGTTGGAACAATTGGAAACGGGCGACGGTTGAAAAGGACGACAACGGGGTTTGGTAAACGTTCGTTGTACCCGCAACTAATGTTCCGCTATCAATTTTTGTTCCGCAAATGATACGGTTAACTAATCCACGTTTACCGATAAGACGGACGGAACGTTGGTTTGACTTGGTTTTGATATTCAAACGTTCGGTCGTGTCCCCTATCAATATAATTGTTGTATCAACGCCTGTTTTGGAAAATGCGGCGGCAAACGTCGCTAATGCGGCCCCTTCCGTTGTGCCGGGGTTCGTGTCGTCTCCGTTGACCGCATCCACGTAAACAACGTCCGGCAAACCCATTCCCCCGGTTGTCGGAGTTTCAAACAATACATTTGCAGACGTGGCGGTTGTTTTGGACCCGTAATAAATCGTAAACCCGTAATAATTTTGGGTTGGCGTTATGGTTTTCGTTGTCCCGGCGGGCGTTGATATCATGGAGCCAATAACGTCAAATGTTCCGTCGGCTTTAATACCCTGTATATCTACCGGGGCGCTGTCTCCAACGGGCGTTAATGTAAATCGGTATGGTTGACCCGCAACCAAAAATGTACGCACCTTTTGGGACCCCGTATTTGACCCCTTTACAATATCCGTATCCGTGTACGCATAACGTCCGGTTGCGTTGATTTGGTTTATTGTGTTCGCAAGCGCAATAACGCCGTCCGAACTCATGCCGATAACAAATTTATCCCAATTGTTCGTCCCGTTGTATAATATTGCCAATTCGCCGGGTTTTACGGTCAAATTACTCGCCTCGGATTGGAAATTTACATAATTCCCCGCCTTATAAGCGATATAAAAAACGTTACTGTCCGGCGTGCCGGGATTGGTATTTTCATTTGCTATGCCAACAAAGGTTCTATTGGCTCCCACGGTTGAAACAATCGTATTCAACACGGCCTGCATTATTGCCCCGGTAATCTCGTTATTTCCGTTTGCTTTGATAACGGCGGCAATTGCGGCTTTTAATTTCGTGTAACCTCCCATAATTATCAAATATTAAAATCGTTATTGAAATCATTATTAAAATCCCCCTTTGTACCGGGCGTAATATATCCCCGCCCTATCTTTTTGGCAACGGTCGCCGTTTTAAACTCAATTTCGACGTTTGCCAAATCCCCCTGCGTTTGCCATTTGGGGGTAATTAGGAACATATCGCAATCGTATTTCCTGCCGTATTTATCTGTTATATGAATATAATCAGCCATACGGATAAAACGCATAACGTCGCAAAGGAACTCCGGTGCCAATATTGTACATTTAAACGTTTTTACTGATATTTGTTTTTCCGGGAAAAAATACCCGTCCCGTTCTTCGCCATCCTCTTCAAATTCATAATCCGGTTTTCCTAACTCTGTACAAAGATACAATGTATTTTTGAAATCCGGGTTTTTATATACTATTTGCCCGGCGTCAAATACCAAATTTTCAATATCCCACCATTGTATTTTTAAGTAACCGGAAACATCTTGTACGACCGTGAACATTTCAGAATACCACGTTTGCACGCCATCCGATAGCATCATATAATATATTCCGTCCAACTGATTTAATGGCATGGCTAATATTGACGGGTACAATATAACATCATAACCCAACGTTTGAAACCGGACAATCTGCAATCCGGTTTCTTCCATATACGTTGTTATGTTTGCAACTTGCTTTCCGGTCTTTTCATACAATACCACTGACGTAACATTGTTTGACCGTGTGTTTCTCATTATCTGAAACGGTAACAATCTATCAGCCGGGGCAAATAACGGGTAAATTGCGCCGTATGCGTAACTTTTTCTGTGGTTCTGTTCATTTATTGACGTGTACCACGGCAAAACGCTCATGTTGTTATTCTGTATCATATTTCAACGTTGCTTTAATGTTTCGACTACACAAATTTACGCTTAATTTATCAACTTGACCGTTACCGATATACGTTTTTATTAGTTGCATCGGGTTTGGGTCGTCATTTGCCGGAAAACTAAACGTTTGTTTCTTCTTTCTCTCAATACCATATGCGTAAACCTCGGAACCGTTTATTGATACACGACGGGCGGGTAAATCATATAACCAATACGGGGATTGCAGATTGATAAACGCCAAATATCCGTTTTGCAAAAAGTATTCGACCCCGTTAATAGTTTGGCGGGTAAATGGTAATATCCATTGCGACCCGGACGTTGGCGGAACGGCGGCAAACAAGGCGAACCCATCCGAACTCATATTGCCGGGGTTTAACAACATCATATCAATATCGGACGTGAAATTTGATATATTAATTTCCTCAACCTTTCCGGGCGTTACATACTTGCTAATTACTTGTATCGGCAACCCTTCAAATGCCGCCGTAACGTCGTCCATCCATTCAAATTGGTAACGTTCCGGCAAATCGACCTTATCAAACGAATATTCCGACGTGTTGAACGCCCACGGTTTCCCGTTGCGCAAATTCAATTCCTTTGTCAAATCGTGGCTTAATATAGCCCCGCCGGAATAGGAACCGCCATTGCGGAAATATTGGATATGTTCGATTTTAAATTTGCCGTCCTCAATGAACCAATAACATTTAAAACAATCCCGTAACATATTGGTAAATTGTTGTAAGGTCGTCGGGGCTTTTTGTGCGGGTTGCTGATATTCCCCGTTTATAATATTGGTTTTCTGTGATACAAGCAAACGGAAATTCAACCCGGATATTGGGTTGTTATCGCCGTATAAAAATTGGCTGTATTCCGCCGTGGCTGCGTGCGTTATACCCGGTGCAATCTGATTGAGCAAAACGGATATACAAGACGCAACCGGGAACGCATCCCGCAAAGTATATGCTTTTCGTGCTTTTTTCTCTAATATCCAATCCATCAAAGAAAACCCAAACCATATCGACGCATAACGCCACGTTGACCGGGCAATTGGGTAAAACGGTCCGTAAATGGAATAGGGCGGCGCAAAATACTTTCCGTTATCCGCTAATCCCCACTCGGTCGGGGTATCTGAAAAGATGTTTGAAATAAACGCCACGTCGATTGCGTAACCAATCGCACGCCTATAATTACGGTTATTATCAACTATATCATCGACGGGCAATGGATATGTATTAAGGTCGTCGATTTTCTCCACGTCGCACAAATACCGGGCGTATATATTATAACTTTTCATATCGGCGTGCATTGTTCTGGTTGCCCCGGAACCATTGACGGCGGTTAAATTAAACTCCAATGTATCAAACGGGGACGTTGTAGCCTTTCGATAACGGAACATTGCCACATTGTCCGACTGTCGGCGTATCTCAACCAATGCATCCCCAAACGGTGTGCCGTTAATTCGTTTTTGTGAAATATAGATATAATAATTAACATTCGATTCCGGGTATAATTTCCCCTCGAATACGTCCGCACTTGCACCCGCTGCCATTCGTCCGGTATAAAGCCCGGATATTACCGCCGGGGAACCGTTGGACGTAATTTGTATTTCTTTCAATATATTGCACAAAGCAAAATGATAGGTTTGTACTAATGCGTTTTGGTTGGTCGTGGCGTTTGCGTCTTGTTCCCAATTCGTACCGCCCAAAAAACAAGAAACAACACTATCCCCCGGAACGTATATTTGAATTAATGGACGCTTGTTTATCGTTATCCGTTGGATTGTCGGGGCTAACGCTATTAAATTGTATTCCTTTTCCAATCCCGCCAACACGTCGTTATAATCGTCGATTGCGTCCGGTTGTACAACAACCTTTTTATCGTAATCGGTAAACGTGCAATCGGTTTTCATAAACTTGCCTTGAAAGTATTGGAACCATGTACGCCCGCCGTCGTCGCTCTTTTCAATGCAATACAAAAATTCATTGTCGAACGATTGATGGTTTATATAGTCGTAATCATCCCGGACAAAGGTAATTTTGCCGGATAATTTGGCACGATAAAACCGTTGGTTGGTTTCTAATTCGTACTCCTTTGCCAAATCGTCCTTATAAATCGGATGCACGGTTTGACCTTGTAAGATGTTCGGGGCGTCCAACGTTCCCAATCTCAACCATGCCGTCCCGTCGGCGTATTGCGCTTTGATTACATTAAACCGGATATATTCGGCATTGCTTGGTATGTCAAATTCCGTATTTGTGGCGGATGGGTTGCTCCCCCAACCGCCGATAATCTTTTTATTGCTATCGTAAAATGCGCCCCCGGATTGCGTGGTGAAATTCTGAAACAATTTGCGGGGGTACACATTCCCAACCGGGACAAAAGTACGGGTATAATAGAACTTTGTACTATTCCCGTTTATGTTCCCGGTTGTGTGACTTATCGACCCGTTCGCTAAAAACGCATTTACAAATGAATGTCTATAAATCGGATTCATATCAATTTTTAATTTTACGTGTCAAATTCTTGTAAACCTCAATAACATTGCCGTTGCCATCGACGTAACGACGGCGGCGGTTTTGTTCCTTAATCTCCCTTACATCGTCTTTTAAATCCCGCAAATCCGGTGCGTTATTTTGTTGAACCGTTACATTAATGCCGTCGGTATTGTAGGCATTAAGGTACTTTTGGGGGAATGTTCCCCGGTTCAAACTATTTATTACGTCCGGGATTAAACGACGGAAACGGCGGGAATTACGTTTATTGATAACGGCGAAAAATTCCCCGCCCTCGGCACGCCTCCGGGTTCCATCCGGTTTGGTTCCTAAATCCACGTCGTCCCCGGATTGGTGGGAACCGCCCGCCAACAATTCAACCGTACCATCGCCGTAACTTTCCGAACCCTCGGCGTTGGCTGATTTGGATAATTGGGCGGCTTTGATTTTGGCGGCGGCAAAGGAACCCCACATTATAGCAATTGCCGGGATTGCAAACGGGAACCCCAATTGCGACCAAATCAAAGCGGACGCCGTTACAAGGTTTCCGATTTGTTGGATTGTCTGTATTGCCTGTTGTGCCTTTTGCGCTTTCTGTTGCTCTTTTAACGCCTTTTCTTGGTTCCGCTTTGCCAAATCCAACTCCTTTTGTGCCATAACCACGTTTGAGGCATAACCGTTCGCCCGTGCTTCCCTTTCGGCGTCCAACGCGCGTTGTGCGCTTTCAACCTCTTTGTCGGCGGCATTTACTGCGGCTTCGGCGGCTTGCAATTTCGCATCTAAAAATACCTGTAATTGCTCCATTGCAAAGGATACGGACGTACTTATTGCCTCCTTTTGGTCGTCGTCCAAATTAAGCCCAAACAAACCGTAAATGTCTGTTCCTCGTTCCTCTCCTTTTGACTGCTCAATTTCTTGGTCAATCTTTTTTATTGTGTTTTGAATTGTTTGTACTTCAACATCTGACAATTTATTGGCTGCTTGCTCGTTCAATTCTAATACCTTTTGCAAACGTTCCTTTTCTGCCTGCAAACGGAATTGGGTTTTCCGGGCTTCTGAATTTCTTAATAAATCAAATTCAGATTGCACCAACGCTTGTTGTTGGTCAAACATCATTAATTGCGTTTGCAAATATTCGTCGGCAATTGCGCTTCCCTTAACGTCAAATCCGGCATTAATTACCCCGGCGTCCTGCTGTTGTCCGGTCGGCTTTTGCTCATTCTGCAACAATGCTGTTTGTCTTTCATTCTCTAACAACTGCATACGCAATTGTCGTTCCTGCTCGCTTCCCTGCTTAACCGCTTGCAAACGTAATTCAATGCTTTCTTTCTGCAATGCCAATTCTTGCAACTGCCGTTCTTGCTCTATTTTCAACAACGCCTCTGTCTGCTGCTGTTCTAACGCCGTAATTGTTGCGTTTATCGCCTGCCGTCCGGTTTCGTTCAAATCCTTTTCGGTCTGTAATTGGTGTTGCAAATCCTCAATCTGTCGGGAATACTGATATTGCGTTTGCTGCCTACGCTTTGCCCATTCGTCGGTTTCCAACTGCAATTGTACATCCTGCAATTTCCGGGTTGCTTTCAAATTCTTTTTATAAGCCTCTTCAATTTGCTTTGCTTGTTGTTCTGCTGCCTTTTCCGCATCGCTTTTACCCCTTGGCGTTACGGTTGGGTTCTGTGTCGTTACGGGCTTATTGTCTGTTTGTGGCGTCGGGGTATCTCCAACAGAAACCGGGATTGTTAACGGTTTTATTTTCTTTTGCATACCCTCCAAACCCTCTTGGAAATTTTCTGTTATGTCTTTAACTTGGGCTTTAACCAAATTTCCGTACGCTACTGCATAATCTGCCAATCCTTTTTTTACGTCGTCAAAATCTAACGTAAGCGCCCCCTTTAATACGGTTCCGGTTGCTTTGACTATATCAATAAAGAATCCAAACAAATTTCCCAACGTATCAAATGTTGTTTTGAATCCGGCAACAATCCCATTCCAAATTGCACGTATCAAAACACTTTCATTGTATAACTCAATCAAGTAATTGACAACATCAATAACCCCTTTTATTATCGCCGTCAATCCTTGGTTAACAAAAACTTTTGCCTGCGTTGTCAACGTTTCAAAATTTCCTCCGGTTGCGTCAAACAACCCGGATAATGCGTTTTGCAACTCAATTTGGCTTTGCAATTGTTCCTCCTGCAATTGCGCCAAAACTCCGGCTTTCCCTTTTACTTCATCCATGTTTGTTGAAATATCTTTCAACGTGCGCAAATACTGCAATCCGGCGTCCTCTCCGGGACCCCCGAATATATCTGCAATTGCAGCCCCGACCGTTGCCGCATTATCCGGCAATTCTGCCAATTTTGCGGAAACGTCTTGTATAACATCGAACGTTGTTTTGGTTCCGGTCTGCAAATCTTTTTGAACTTGTTCCGACGAAATACCGATACCGTCCAAAGCCGCCGCCGTCGCCGTCGTCATTTCACGCAAACGCAAATTTGCCTCCTTAATTGCGTCAACGCCTTTGTCCGAAAAGATACCCATTTTGTTTGTTTGGGCTACAATGGCAACAAATTGGTCTGCTGATATTCCCGCCTCCTTAAAATATGCCGGGTATTCTTTCAACGTGTCCAAAAATTCCCCGTTCGCATCGGCTCCGGACAAAAAACCATCCTTAACCAACTGCAATGCCTCATTTGCAGAAATACCAAATTGTTGTGATAATGCGTTTGTTGCAATCAATGTTTCCCGAAAATCTGCGCCGAACGAATCTGCGACGGCTTGCACCTCGTTTCTAAACGCTTTCAAATCGTCGCCGCTTTTCCCGGTAAATTGTTGCGTCAACCTTGTTGCCTCAACTAATCCGGCGTTGTAATCGTACCACCATTTGAACGCCGCACCAGCCGCCGCAATCCCGGCAATTGCTAAAAATACGGGATTTGAAAGTAAACCCAACAAAGTTTTCCCCAACGCCTTTGCGCCATCGCCTATTGCTGTAAATACTGCTTTGCTTTCTGCTCCTCCACGACCTAACGCCAAAAGGCTATCGCCAAATGAATTGTTAAGCCCCAACGTTTCTTTTAATTTGTCGCCATAAGCAATTATTGCGTCGGACGCCTCCGTATAATTACCAACGTTCAATTGATATTTCCCGGTTGCCTCCTGCAAACGCTTCATTTCTTCGTATATTTCCCGTGTCTGCTCAACCAACTTGCGCCCCTCCTCGGTATTTTCTCGCTCGGCTTTCGTCATGTTGTTCAGATAGATTTTATTTAACGAATATTGCGCCGACAACTTGTTATAACTGCCCTCGGCTGACTGATTGATTTTTACAATCAATTTGTTTATTTGGTTGGCTTCCTGCTGTGCCAATTTCAATTCCGCCAACTTCTTTGCGTTCTCACTTTCCGCAAACGCCAAATCACGTTGCGCACGTGCCAAACGTTCCGCATCGTCTGCGGCTTTCTTGGTTGTGTTCCTGCCGTCCTCGGTTGCCCCGGAAACTTTTTGCAGAACCGCCGCCAACTGAATTGCTTCCGCCCTAATATTTTTCAACGCATTTGTATATGCGTCCGAAAGTTCATCCAATTGCTTTATCAAATCAGTAATCGAATTATCGGGGCTTACCAAATCAGAATATTTAATTGGGTTGTTGTTATCTGCCATATATCCGACTATTTGTTTTTGTTATTTTCGGGCAATTTGCCCTACAATCAATTTTCTTTTCTCAAATGTATAATTTATCGTCTGAAAAATAAAACGCCTTAAATCGCCTTATTTTGGCTTTTCCCGCTTGCTTGCTTTTTTCGCTTGCTCCTTAATGTATTCAAATGCGTTGTAATATTCCAAAACGGTAAACGATTTTGGGTTTACGTGCAAATGTTGGGACAACATCAAACACATATTTTCAAACTGCTTGTCGTATTGTATTTCCACGCTATCCGACCCGCTAAACGATTTGGGTTTTGTATAAGTCAACAACAACGTCGTAATATGGTCTATTTCTTCCCGTTTGTCGCTTTCGTCCCCCTTTATTATCGCATCCAACATTAACATCGTGCGTTGCTTCAATTGGTCGTAATACTCTTTAACCGTGGCGTCGTCGAATAGTTTAGGAAAATACAATTGCAATTCTTCATCTATTTTTTTTTTGACCGCTTCCAATTGGGCGGTCAACTCGGCGTTCGGCGCATCGGCGAATAAATCCAATACCTTTTGCAAACCGTCCGCCGTCATATCGTTGTATTCGGTTCCGTCCACGGACTTAACCAAACAGGCAAACGCCAAATACTTTGGCGATATGGCGGATTGGACGAAATAAACGTTTTGCCGCAAATTATCCAATTCCTTTTCCGCCAAATCCGGCTTTTCCTTTCGGATAAACCGGATTGCCTTTTCAATATGCGCATCCCAATCGTTCAAATCCGACCCAACCCCGGCGTCGATAAGCAACATTTTGTTATATGCGTGAAATCGCAAAATCGGCAATTCGTCGATACTGTCGTACAACACAACCGCCCGTTCCCCTATCTTTGTCGTTTTCATAAGAGTATGCGGGTTATGACTGTTGAACAAAACGGAACCAATAACAATGCCGGGTTCCCGGTGCATATAGCAAACAGGACGGACAAAACGACCCCCGCCCACCATGATAAGCAAAAGCCGCAATTGAACATCTTAACAAAAAAGTCATTGCCGTGAACTTGGACGTACTCAATAACGCCCCACTTTTTCAACAGGGTCAACAGGAACGCCGCCACGGTTGCCACGACCAAAACCCAAATAATGAAAGTTACCATATCGTTAAATGTTACAAGGTTGATTAACTGACAATACACCCTCAAAGCGAAAACCGCCGAACGGGTGCATTAAAAATTGATTATCTATTTCGTCCAACGTAAACCCACGGTACACGTTTTCCGCCAACTCATAAATCCGGTTTATTACAATCGTCCCGTCTTTCAGCCAAAAACCGCCATTTAGGACGGTCAATATTTCGTTCTTCAATGCCTCGGTATTCCGGTTGTTGAGTTGACCGGGGTAAACCTTGCGCAAATCGAACCAAACAATAAGGGAAAACGGGGCTTTAATCTCGCTTTGCTCTTTGGGAACCCAACCGACCGTTTGCGGGTCGTCTATCCAAAAGAACGAAAAATTGCCAATATTGGCATCCGGGGAAACGTCGATATAATCGTTGTTGCCTCTCCATTCCGTCCCGCCCGCATATACGTTCGGGGTATAATAGCGTTTGCCCTGTATCACTTTGGCGATACGTTGCGCCCGCCCAAATGCGACGTCCAACCAATCGACGTTATCCATTAACCCGGTTTGTATGTTCCCCAAAACCCGGTCGATTAAAACCGGGTTGGGAATTATAGGGGTTGTTCTCTTATTCGTTGCCATATAATACGTTTTTTGCTTTTTTCATTAAGTCCGGGAATATATATTGCCAAATCAACGCCGCAATATTTTCGTCCGTCAATCCCAATATTTGCCGCCCGTACTTTTTTATTAAGTCCTCCGTTTTGAAATCCGACGCTTTTATTTCAAACTGTTTGTCGCCGACTTCCAAAAAAAACGACGCTTCAAAATCCCCGGTATCCCGTAACGTTACCCGGTTTGTCGGTTGTCCCTTTTCCTCCTTTATGGCTATCGTCAACGGCGAATACGGGGCGTAATCCATAATATCCACGCCCAAACGGTTAATACCTTGTTCAAACAATTGTTCCTCGGCATTCATATCAACAATATAGGCATCATTGTCCCAAATGATTTGTTGAATGTATGCGCCGGACGATAACCCGTTGTTGAACGTGGCAACCCGGTTGCGTAAATCCTGTATTGACTTTAACCCCGCCATAATCTTACGTTGTCCGGTATTTTACACCGTGGTTATTACAAGTAAGGCAAATACGGTCGATACCCTGCGTATCCAACCGCAACGCCTCGTATGCTTTTTTAAGGTCATAACCCAAACCGCCGGGGCGACCCTCAACGTTGCCGTCCAATTCGTAAAGAATTTCCAACCGGGTTGCGTTTACTTGGTTCCGGTTTACCTTAACATCGGGGTTCATTGCCAACGTGCGCAACATGATTGCGGCGACCTGTCGTTGGATAACCGTTTGGAAAATTTGCCTTTCCTTAATGATAAAATCCGTTAGGTCGCAACCAACGGTTATTTCGCAATTCAACCCGTAATTCTGCGTATTGGTGTACATCGTCAACGCAATATCCCACAACTCCGGGTATTCGTCGAATGTTTCCGGGGCGTTCATCATAAACGGGGATACCTGTAAATACTTGGTTATTTCCCGCCAACGCTCCAAATCAACGTAACCCGTACACGTCCCGCACGGCTCCCGGCTCCAATCCTTTGTCATGTTAATTGCCTGCATCCCGGCGGGCAAATCGTTTTGGTTGTAACAAAGGAACCACGACCCCCCGGCGTTGTTTCCGGTACTGATATACGGTAAATAACAATCTTTCAACGGGAACCATTGAAAACCGCCGTTTGTCTGCGTAAAATTCAAATCAAACGTCTTTATCGGGTCAATTTGGGACGAATGGAAAAGATACATACGAACAACCCCGGTTGCGCCCGTCATTTGCAACCCGATTTGTTCGATTTTCATTGTTACGCCCATAGAACGAACCGGGACAATTTCAAACCCGACTAATTTATGATTATTCGGCAACGTCGCCCGGATACGTCCCGCACCGTCAAAGAACGTGCGCCGTTCCAACAAGTTCTTTGTTTCCTTATCCAATCCCTTTATTTGCGTGAATGTTTGTACCATTTGCGCAATACCGTTACGGGTCAACCGCTCCAAATAATCGGAAATGAAATTGTACGGTTGCCAATATGGGTTGCCGTAATCGTCGTTAAAATCGCTTTCGGTCGGTTCCTCGTTTTGGTTGTCCCGTGCGGCAATCCAAACTTTGTTGTTGTGGCGAACCTTTGCCCCGGCTTTGTATTCCGGTATCATATTCCAAACCGGATATTGAAAAACGAAATCATCCGGGACGATTGCCCGGACATTATCCAAAGTAACAAGGGGGTGTGCACCTTGAAACGTCAAACCGCTTTCCGTCTGCGTTAAATTGTCGTCTATCGCCTTTGCCGGGTCGTATGACTGTTCCCACCCGACGACGTGCAATAATGCGTCCTGTATTTCTTTTAATCGATACATCTGCGTTTGAAATAAATAAGGGGGCGGGGATAACCACCCCGTCCCCTCGGTTTAACAATTCGTTATGCTCCGGCGTTATGCGCCACCTCCGGCGGGAAATTCCCCGGCGTTGGTTACATATACAGGCATACCCAACGGTTCGTTTGGATTGCGGGCGGCAATCTCGGCTTTGATAATCGGGTTTGCCACAGTATCCGGGTTGCTGTTGTAAGCAACCATATACGCCACGTCAACGGAAAATCCGAAATACTCCTTAACGGCGCACGTCAAATCGGCGGTTGCGGCGCCCATGATTGCGGACTGGTCGCCAACGGCGGTGTAATAGTGCGAACCAACGGGCAAATCAATGTACGGCAAACGTACAACGTCCCATTCGTGGAAATTCGCACGGGTGCGGCGCAATGCCTCACGGTCAACACGGGTAAGGATACCAACATTACCGTCAGCAACGGCAAACATGGTTCCCATTTTGCCCTCTTCGTCGGTTACGTTGTTCGTGTAGTGCAAAACCTTGTTGTCGTACTCCATGCGCTTGTTTACGTCGTTGTAAACGCCATGTTGCGCAAGTTTACGGACAAGGCTATCAACCCCGGCGTTGGCGATAATGTGGATATATTCCGGGTAACAGTTAGCCCGCATAATCGGATTAATATCGCCCAAAATCTCGGTCGCCATTTGGGTTGGAACCTGTACCACGTTGCCCGTATTCGCGTAGTTAAGCAACGTTTTGAACACCTTTGTTTTGTTTGCCTCCAATGCGGCAACGGCTCCGACGTCCAATTTGTCCGCCAAAGCCCGGCACGTCTTTTCCATTTTGCGCAAAAAGTCGTGTTCGTAGGAAATTTCGTTGTTCATGTAGGCGGCGGGAACCATTGTAAAGCCAATGGCATAAGTCGCCCAAACAACCGTTACCAATGCGGATGTATTTTCATCGTCAGCGATAACGCACGAACGGACATTGCTAACCTGTACATTGCCGTCGTAATTGATAACGGGTACTTGTACCGTGTTACCAATGGACGCAAACGCACGGTCACGCAAATTGGGGTTAATGATTGAGGACGGAGCGTTGGTTTGCTCAATGAAAAAATCCAATGCGCCATACTCACACGGGCGGGTCATATTACGGTCCAATTCCAGGTTTTCAATCCGCCAATTTTGCAATCTTGTTGCTACTAATGACATAATGTTAAAAATTTAATTGTTATTAAATGCGGGTTTACCCTTTACCCGTGATTGTTTACTTTTCCGGCAATGCGGCAATATTGTTGTCCTGCCATGCCTGTTTCATTGCGGCGTCGAACTTTTCGGAACCCGCCGTTAAACCCTGCGCCATAAGGTTTGCGGCGATTGCTTCGTAAGCCTCGACACGGGTTTTTGCGCCCGTTATGTCAATGGTTGTTCCGCCACCACCGCCGGAACCGCCCGCCGGGGGAACCGTTCCGCCGCCTCCGGCTTGGCGTCCCTTATCCAAAATACCCATTGTTTCCAATTCCTTTGCCAACAGGTCGCCGGGGGTGTACGGGTTCAACTGATTGTTCGGGTTACGCATAATTGCGCCGCTTTCGTCCTTAAAAGCAAGGATTTTACCGCCTTTTCCGTCGTCGATATATTCGGGGTTCATACCCTTAATTTTGTCGATTGCTTGCGCTAACAAAACCTTTGTTGCGCTTTCGGGCAATCCCGGTTTGAATTTCAACCCGGCGGTTGCGGTCTGCAATGCACCCTCGATACGAACGCCGAACAACTCCGTTTGGAATTTCTTTTCGGCTTCATCGTACTTGCTTTTGAGGTCGTTAAACTGCGTTGTTACCGCCGTCAAATCGGCTTTCGCCTGTTTCAACGCCTTTGCCGTTTCCGCATCGGTCGCACCGTCGGCAATTGCCTTTTCCAAACGTGCCTTTTCTTTCGTCAGACTGTCGATTTGGGTTTGCAATGCGCTTGCGCTTTCCGCTTTGGTTTTGAACTCAGCGACCACACGTTTTGCGTAATCAAACGTCTTTTCGGTTCCGTTCTTCGCTATACCGGACGCCGCCAAAATATCGGCATCCAATCCGCCGTAAATTTCGCCCGTCTTTTTGGCGATAACGCTATTTTCGTCGTTGGCGGACAATGTTGTAATTGCCGCAATTTGTTCGTCGGTTAATCCGGCTAATGCCGCATTTGCAACTAAAATTTCTCTCGTTAACATAATTCTTTCCCTTTGAATTAATTAAGTGCGATTGCTGCTACTTCTCCGCTGTTTGCGTTAATAATATGAATTGTGTATTTTGGCGAATCCCCGGTTGTGTCAACCAACCAACTAACAACACGTGCATGGCTGATTTTCTTTTCAACCTCTTTTGTTACCAAAATTACGTCGGTAATGGTTCCGCCCTCAATACATTCAATCAACTTTTTCTTTGTTGCGCCATCCAATGCGGCGGCGGTTGTTGTTACTTCAATA
>ENA-OPAG01000139-OPAG01000139.1-human-gut-metagenome-genome-assembly--contig:-NODE-139-length-43418-cov-5.982796_pt1 | contig 43418 bp, 29 predicted proteins | sample MGYA00241053_ERZ501422 | MGnify/ENA primary metagenome ERZ501422 (study PRJEB25962, sample SAMEA2042619) | human gut metagenome | biome: human gut; feature: human-associated habitat; material: faeces... | reverse complement strand
TCGAGGCTATATAGAACGCTTCTCGGAACGTTTTGTTACTTGCGCCATATCAAAGCGTTGTCTTTCACGTTCACATTGGCAAACGATTCCAGTTCCGCAATGAGTTGCTGGACTTCTTCTTGGGTAGGCTCTGGCAGTACAATTCTCCTGCAAGAGTTTCTTCCTATGTTCACCAACTTGGGGCTGCATCTTCTGATAAAAGACACCATTTCTTCATGGTCAAACTGCATCAAAGGTTCTGCCGTTACCATTGTGGGGCGTCCAAGCCTTGCTATCTCTTCCATAGCTTCCACCCGTTCCTCAATTCTTGGAGCTTTGTTCATTATCTCCGGATAGAAACGGTTGGTTTCAATGGTCGTGCAGAATACCACACGTTCCATAATCGGATGGTTGATGAACTCCAAAAATCTCTTGGGGTTCTTGGACTGCAACAGGTAAGCGTTGGGCAGTAACATGTTTCTGTTCTGATAGCAGTAATCCAACACTCTGGCAATCCATTCGGATGGTATGTCTTCTGCGAACATATCCGTGGAACTGCCAATAAAAATAGACCTGCCACAGCCAAGGTCTGTATTAAGTTCATATTCTGCCAATCTTGGCGGATTGGCATTTGGATTTATCTGCTTCATATAGCAATAGCTGCAATCGTGCAGGCATTTGCCTTTGATGGGATTCCAAGTGTAACCAACAAACTTGTACATATTTCCATTACTTAAATTTAGTCCCATAATTAGTTATGTTTAAAAGGTTAATAATAAGTATTTATCTAACATATAGTCTATCAGCTTAGCGGTAGGTCTTTGACAAAAAACGCTCCTATATGCCCACACCCGAAAAACATACCGCCTAAAACTTGAAGAAATTAAGTTTGAATGATGGCTTCTCTTTTGAGCCGGATAAATTGCAATCATAATATTCTTTTATTGTTTCCTGTGTCACTTTGAAATTTATGCCATTCTCGCAATATATAACCTCCAATCTCTGCTTTATCTCTTCTTTAGGCAGGTATATCCCTAATGGGAACTCCGCTTTTATCTCGTTAAGGACTTTAGGAGAGAATCTTAGCTTTTTGGCTTGTGCCTTGTCATACTCTTTGACCTTTTTCTCAATAAACTGCTTCTTATATCCGGCACTCACTATCGCATCCTTGCCTATCTTGTTGTAGGCAGTCAGAATATAGTCACATTCCGGCTGTTGTCTTAGTTGGTTCAGAAGCATCTCTTTTTCCTCCAAAGTAATCCTGCCGTTCTTTAACCATTCTTCCAACCGCACAATCAGGTGTAGCAACTGCTTCCTTTGTTCGGTGGCAATCTTGGTGTTGTTCAGCTTTTCCATATCATCGTCCCCCACGCATTCAGTCACATTGTTGTAGGTGACGTTGAAGAAGCCCGTGCCAAGGTATGCTTGGTACAACTTATCTGCGGACTGGTAATAGCCCCTTACCCGTTCCTCATTATAAAGGTTGTCTATGGAGAACGGATTAATCTCGCCTCTTTCGTCTATCAAGTCTTGATATTTCATGTTTTCTATATCTTCAAGTATGGCACCTCTTTTAAATTCATCCGTTTCCTGCTGTCCTTTCAGCAGGTTGTAATTGGTAATGAACTGCTCTACCCTGTTCCTTATTTCCTCATTGCTACGGATATGGATATTCGGATTTACCGTTGTGATGTGGGTAAGTGAGTTATAGGTGACATCATCATTCCCTTTTCTGCGGAATCGACCTTGTATCTGAATAGCTTCCGTGAACGGGTCTATCATTGTCCATTGTGCGGTACGCAAGTCTGTCAGCATAAGTATGTCCGGTTTATATCTGCCAATGCGAATATCCAAGGCGGAATAGAAACGGCAAGTAAAGAAGTTGTACTTAGCCAAAGGGTAGTCAATCTGTGAGTACGCATTTACCAGCCCTCTTTTCTTCAACTTGTTCACACTCTGTTGGGAGCAGAACACTTTATAATCCGTAATGCCCAAGTTGCCAATCAAATCAGCTATTCCATCCGTCACATTGAAGAATATGCAGATATGCTTGCTGTTCTTTAGGTTGTCCAAGACAATCCGTAACCGCTTATAATAGCTGTTGGTGACAATCAACTCCAAATCTTTCTTGTAGTCGTAGTCCGGCACAACCCGTATCAGTTGGAAATCTTGTCGTTCAAATTCGGGATGCGACATCTCCAAAGGTGTAGCGGAAACAAATGCTTTTTGCTCAAATTGGAAGAAGTCGTATATCGGCTGTGAGATTTTTCTCCGATAGTCCACGTCTTGTGTCAGTTTCTCGCACTCGTCAAACAAGCAGAAATATTCCTTATAGATGTTGATGTTCAGCTTCCGTGCAGCCTTCCTTATCTTCGGGAAACTTTCGGGAGTGGTTATAATCTTTTTGTATGGAATATCCATTTTGAGGTACTTCTCAATCTTGTAAGGAGTACACTTTTCATAGACCGCTTCCAAATTCTCGTTCTCATTCAGCTTGCCAAGTATCACGGGTACATTCGGTTCTATGATTATAGAGTTGCGTTTTGAATGTATCTCGCTATGGGTAGCTCCAAGTCCCGTTAAGGTCTTGTTCAAAATGGTATTGGTGGGTATCATATTGCAGCCCACACGTTTTAATGCGTCAAGCAACCATTCTCCTTTATGTAAAATAGTTTTAATTATCTTCATATTTTTTTTATTTACAATATTATATCCTGTTGCTGATTTATCCAATGCGGTAGGCTTTCAGAAAATTTTCATCTTATATGCCCGGGTTTGAAAAATCTACCGCATTGAACTTGATTCAACAGAAGCCCGCCTCTCACGCAGGCTTCCTTTCCGGCTCGCTATGCAGCCTGTTTATTCTCGTTTTTGCGGTTATTTTCCAAAATCCACATGAGCATTCTGCCAACGATGCAGCTCTCCTTTTCTCCGCACTCTGTAAGTTTAGCCATCGTCACTTCGCTTGCCGGTATGGTATTCAAGGCATTAATCACCACGTCCAAAGGTTGGTTATGCTTTTTAAGCAGGCAGTTCAATGCACGTGGGACATACCGTTTTTTGTAGTCCGTATCGAATGTGGCACTTGCGGCTTTAAATATCTGTTCCGCTTCTTCCGCAGAGCGTCCGAGGGCGAAAACGGATTTGGGCATAATCCCCCGCATCATGGTTTTAAGTATTATCGGCTTCATTTCAGCATCCAAGAAACCGAGTGCGGTAGTGTAGGGGATGTGGTGGTCTATGGCAAACTCATAGACGGTTCTCATGGCTTCATCCCCTGTCGCCAAGGCAGCGATGCCCCTTTCTTCCACTTTAGACGGCATACGGCTGATTAAGACCGTTTCACCTATATGCTGTGTATAGTCGGCAACGGATTCAAAATCGTGTATCTCCACATCTTCCAGAAAATCATCAATATAGATTCTTTCCGATGTTTCGGGGGTATCGCAGATTACAAGGATGTTTTCTGTGTCTCGTTCTATCAGTTCCCCGTTGTTGTCAAAGAGGTTATATCCCTCTTTCCAAAACATATCCGGTTTATAGAAGTGGTATCTTGGGGTAAGGAGTTTCTCCTTGCTTGCCGTTTCCAGCATTTTATCCATCTTCTTGTCATGCCTCATTCCATATTCTGTATGGGCTACGACAATCCTCACCTCTTCACCATCAACACGGGCTTTAACGGCAGTAGGTTTGATTCCCAAGTCTTTTCCTAATCGTCCAAGCTCGTCACTTGTGAAATAGGTAACATTCTCGGACATCGTTTCTTGTTTCATTCCGTTCACATTAGCAGGTTCTACACTTGCTGCATTGGCAGCGTTTACACTCACATTTTCTTTTACTTTTAGGCTTTCTTGTGCCATAATAAATAAGATGCGGGGATAAGTCTCGGCGACATTGCTTTGACAGCCGCATACGCCTACCTGAGTGCAAACGAGATACCATCCAATTCAAAGGAATATAACTATTTACGTGTCATTTCTTTTGAACTGAGAATGAGGGGAAACATTAAAAAGAGGCAAAGTGATTAAATGACAAAAAGGAAATGTCACGGCAAAATGGCATTTCCTTTGAATAAATTAAAAGGGGGGAATAGGTGAGTTATATAGATTGCCCGTGCCGCTGAACAGGTGTGCTTTTACTGCTGATTAAGCTCTTTATTGTGGATTGAAGATGGTTTATATCATACAGTTTGTCATGGCTGGAAATAAAGCCCATCGCCAGTAGGTATTTGCGGACAAACTTGCATTGTTCGACCGTGACTGATTTCTTTTCGTTTGGTATAAGCGGAGATATGAAGTTATAGATACCATTAATGATATAGTTTAAGTAGGGGGCTTTACTCTTCCTGCCTTTTGATTCTTTGACTTGTGCGAGTTTCTCTTTGGCTTCTTCCAAGGTAATGGTGCCAACCTCTTTAGTAATATGTTCGTCCAACAAGCGGAACATCCAGCCATCGAAGTTTGTGATTTCATGTGGGGAATCACTTTTGAAGCATATTTTTATGGGAGAGTTGTTTTTGAGTTCCGGTTTATTGTGTAATGCGATATATAATCGGTACAGGTCTAATTGTATCTTATTCTTTATCTTGGCATCCGTTGCTTCATCCTCAAAACCGGAAAACGCTTCTTTACTTAGTCTGTTCTTTTCCTTATCGAAAATTGCACTTATGAAGCTCAACACCCTGTAAGTATCTTCAACATCCTTATTCTCACAAAACATTGCGCATACAGATTTTAATTTTTCCAATTTGGCTTCAAAGTCATCCGGAACGGGAATAGCAATAGTCTCATCTGAATGAAGTCCGTATAGTGCAATGTCATCACTATATTCTGCGAGTAATTCTTGATTCAGTCTCTTTTCTCTCATGTGTGTATTTACAACACTTGCCAATTCATGCGAAATCTCCACATAGTCAAATGCAAAATGTTCTTTCAAAAGCGGAAGTATAAGCCTTATGTCTTTAGTGCTATAAGAATATTCAAGCATACAATCTTCTTTTTTATCTCCCCAAAGGTACGAAAGAAAACTCCTCCTGCCATTATATCAAGAGGAGTTTTTACTATTATAGCAGGTTTTTCATAGCTTCATCCACCTGCTCATTATCGAAACTATCCAAGTATATTTGAGTGGTGGCTAAGTCAGAATGTCCCAATGCTTCACTTATCAATGCAATGTTTACTCCCGATTTCTTTAGGACGCTTGCGAATGAGTGCCGGGCGACATAGGTTGTCAAGTTGGCTTCAACTCCAAGCTGTGCGGCAAGTAGTTTTAAGTTCTTATTGACCTTTCCTAATATCTTATGTATTCTGTTCTGCCTTTGTAGGGCGGTCTTGTGTATCTTGCTATCCAAAATAGGAAAAAGATAGCCTTTACTCTCTTTTGAGTATTTTTCAATTATTAGCATGGCTTCCTGTGGTATTCCTATTTTAATCAGTTTCTTTGTTTTTTGACGAATATAGTGTAATCTGCCGTTTTGAATATTCTCTTTTGTCAGATTAGCTATGTCTGTGAAGTTGATTCCACCGCATAGATAGCTGAACACGAATATGTCTTTGCTTAACTCCATGTATTGCTGCTTCCCAATGGGCTGTACTTCGGTTGTGAATTTCAGTACGTCTGTTTTGGCAATAGCTCTCTTTTGAGTTGTGGTATCGAATTTATTAATCTTATAATCATCAAACGGATAATCGGATTTTCGGGCACACTTTGCTTTGATGGCTTTATTATATGTACTGCGTAATGTACGAAACATAAGGCTTATGGTGGTTTCTTTATTGTCTTTGGAGCGTAGCCATTTCTCATATTTGTTAAGCCAAGAAGTATCTATATCGCTGAAAGGTATATCTAACTTGCCTTTCGTAAACGCTTTAAGCGAGTTGAAAGAACTTTTGTAGATGAGACGGTTTCCACATTTGTCTTCACGTGTGTATTGCTCTATCAATTCGTGATAGAACTCACTAACAGTTTTTAATTCAAACTTGGTATTCTCATTATTGAGTAGGGTAGTGGTGGTATATTCCTTTTGTTCCACATTCAACTCTAACATTCGCCGCTGTAATTCTTGCTGTTTATCCAAGATAATCTTTTGGATATATTCTTTGTTAGGACAGTTCGGTTTAGGTTTGTTTCGTGTGAAGTCCCAATATTTAGGATTAATGGATATGCCTAAACTTTGCATAGTCCGTTTGCCACCTTTGGCTACTCTTACCATTAAGGGGGATTCTCCATTTGCTAAAGTCTTCCACTTGTAGCATACTACGTTGATTGCTGCACTCATAAAATTTTCGGTTGACTTCTTGGTTGACTCCAACCGCATAGTTTCGTGCAGAATCAGCATTCTCTAAAAACAAAAATCAGATAGAAATCTTGCGATAACTATCTGATTTTCAGAAGAGCGGAAGACGGGGCTCAAACCCGCGACCCTCAGCTTGGAAGGCTAATGCTCTATCAACTGAGCTACTTCCGCAATTTTTGTGGGCAAAGATGGATTCGAACCACCGAAGTCGAAAGACAGCAGATTTACAGTCTGCCCCATTTGGCCACTCTGGTATTTGCCCATTCGCTCTTAAGATTCTATCTCAATTCTCTTATTGAGTAGGCTTGTTTCTCAATTGCGATGCAAAGGTACGTCTTTTTTTTGAATATGCAAATTCTACAAGAACTTTTTTTCAAAAAATCTGCTTTCCCTGCACTTTTTGCTTAAAATCGAGCATTTTGATGGCAGTTATTGCACATTCATCTCCTTTATTACCTAATTTTCCACCGGCACGGTCTTCTGCTTGTTGCATGGTATTGGTGGTAATCAAACCATAAATTACAGGAATATCTCCTTCGGCATTCAGTTGGGCGATGCCTTGGGTAGTACCGGCACATACATAGTCAAAGTGTGGAGTGTCACCACGAACTACACATCCTATTGCAATCACTGCGTCTACTTTTCCGCTTTTTATCATTTGTGCGGAACCAAAAGTCAGTTCAAAACTTCCGGGTACAGTTTGTACCAAAATATTTTCATCTTTTGCACCATGTTTTTTCAAGGTGGTTACGGCGCCTTCCAATAAGGGACCGGTGATGTTACTGTTCCATTCGGATACTACGATACCGAAACGCATGTTTTCTGCATTGGGAACCGAGTTAAAGTCATAATCAGATAAGTTATGATACGCTGTTGCCATTATTTTTTGTTTTTTAGTGGGATTAATAAAAGAAAAAGGTTATCTGTACGTGGGTGCAGACAACCTCTTTATATAATTCAAGGTATATTTCTTTTCTTATTTGATAGAGGCACGCTCGATATATTTGTCGATGTCCATTGACTGATAAGAATTGAAGTATTTTTCTTTCACCAATGTATAAGCTTTAACAGCTTCACTGTTCTTACCCAGTTTCTCGAACAACTGACCTGCCTGAATCAAATAGATAGGGCTTAATGCCTGACTGTCTGCTTTGTCTGCTGCTTTCAGCAAAGTTCCGGCAGCTTTGTCCAATTGTCCCATCTCAGCGTAGCAGTTACCGATAGTTCCCAAAATAGCGGGGCTTACCAACTGATCTTTAGCGCTGAATTTATCTAAATACTTCACTGCGTCTTCATATTTGCCTAACTGTGCGTAGCAGATACCTGCATAAGCATTTGCTAAATTACCGGCAGCTGTTCCGCTGAATTCATCTGCTACTTTCAAGAAACCTTTGTAACCAATGCTGTCGCCGTTCAATGCTGTTTCAAAGTTATCGGCTCCGAAATATTGTTCTCCTTTGAACAAAGCTTCTGATGCTTTCATTTCATTGGGTTCAGAAATAAAATGCTTATATCCCATGAAACCTGCAATGATAATCACAACTGCTGCAATAGTTCCAAGGATTTTTCCTTTGTACTTGATAAGGAATGCTTCTGAAGTACTCAGTGCTTCTTCCATATCCAATGGGTCCTGAGTGTGTTTTTGTTCTGCCATTTTTATATTTACTTTTTTATTATTTTGCGAATCTACTTTTTCGGTCAGCAAAAGTAGTTCATTTCTATGTATTAATGAAATTTACGGGCATATTTTTTTAGTTTTTCCCGTTTTTATCTCTAATTTTGTATCCTCAATTAAACAGAAGTTCTATGATACTGAAACGCATCTCGATATTGAATTATAAAAACCTGGAGCAGGCAGAACTGGAATTCTCGCCAAAGATGAATTGTTTTATCGGACAGAACGGCATGGGGAAGACGAACCTGCTGGATGCGGTTTATTATCTTTCATTCTGTAAAAGTGCCACTAATCCCATAGACTCGCAGAATATCCGTCACGAGGGCGATTTTTTTGTGATTCAGGGTTTCTATGAAACGAATCAAGGAGATCCTGAAGAGGTATATTGCGGCTTGAAGCGTCGTCAGAAAAAACAGTTTAAGCGGAATAAAAAGGAATACAGCCGTTTATCAGATCATATCGGTTTTATTCCTCTCGTAATGGTTTCTCCTGCTGATGCGGAACTGATTGCGGGAGGTAGTGACGAGCGCCGCCGTTTTATGGATGTGGTGATATCTCAATATGATAAGGAATACTTGGATGCACTGATACGTTATAATAAAGCGCTGACACAGCGTAACGCCTTATTGAAGTCGGAGCAGGAACCTGATGAGGAATTGATGTTGGTATGGGAGGAGATGATGGCATTTGCAGGCGAGGTTGTTTTTAGAAAACGTAGTGAGTTTATAGCCGAATTTATTCCTACTTTTCAATCTTTCTACTCTTATATTTCGCAAGATAAGGAGAAAGTGAATCTGGCGTATGAATCTCATGCTATGAATGGGAATTTGCTGGATATAATAAAAGAGAGCCGCAAACGTGACCGTATAATGGGGTATTCGCTGAGAGGAATTCATAAAGATGACTTGGTGATGCAGTTGGGTGATTTCCCTATAAAGAGGGAAGGTTCACAAGGGCAGAATAAAACTTATCTGATCGCTTTGAAACTGGCTCAGTTTGATTTTTTGAAGAAAACGGGGAGCAATAGCACTCCTTTGTTGTTGCTGGATGATATTTTTGATAAGTTGGATGCTTCCCGTGTGGAACAGATTGTGAAACTAGTGGCCGGGGATAGTTTCGGACAGATTTTCATTACGGATACCAATAGGGATCATCTGGATAAAATATTGAAAAAGATTGAAAGGGAATACAGAGTCTTTTCTGTAGAAGATGGCTGTGTGACTGAAAGAAAGGAAGTGGCTGAATGAGACGTAATGATGCGGAACAAATAGGGGAGATGATTCGGAAATTCTTCCGGCAGAATGCTTTGGAGGCACCACTGAATGAGTATCGTCTGATACAAGCATGGAAAGATGTTGTGGGGCCTGCCATTACCAAATATACTAGTAATCTTTATATCAAGAATCAAATACTTTATGTGCATATCACTTCGTCCGTGCTCCGTCAGGAGTTGATGATGGGACGTGATTTATTGGTGAAGAATCTGAATAAGCAGGTAGGGGCACAAGTGATAGTCAATATTATTTTTCGTTAACTAGGCGGTCTTCTGTATGTTCTTTTGGTTATCTCCGAAGGTTCCTGTAAAACTTCCTGCCAGGTGCGGATTTTTACGGATTTTCCTTCATCTTTTTCGTAAAGTCCACACTTGACTTGAAAGAAGTGTGATGTAAGAGTGGCTTATGGGGCAGTTCTTATCACGATAGATTCTATTTCAGTATTCCATTCTCAGTCCAGACTTCATCCATTCTCCGGTCGAAAGGTTCGACAGGCAGCTTTTCGCTTACTTGGAAGTTATAACATATACCTATATTATAGGAATGAAGAAGAGGCAGTAATTTGTCATAATATCCTTTTCCTCTTCCCAATCGGTTGCCTTGGGCATCAAAAGAAACACCCGGTATAATGGCGAGGTCTATCTTCTCATACGCTGTAAATGCTTCTCCCGTCGGTTCCTCTATGTGATAAGCCTCGCCGTTTTTCAGGTTTTGTCTACCTGCATAAATACGGAGTTCCAATTCGTCTCCTTTGACTACCGGCAGCAAAATTGTTTTCTGCCGGTGCCATTTCTCAACGAAGTCATGTGTCTGTACTTCATCACCCAATGAATAATAGAGCAAAACGGTACGGGCCGATGCAAATTTGGGATGCTGTTCCAGTTTCTCAAGCAAAGCAGCGGACTTTGTCATTAATTCGGTGATGTCGTGACGGCGTTTTTCTTGCGCTATCTGCTTGCGCAGTTGTTTTTTTAGTTCCTTCATCGCTTACTTTCGGTTCTATGGGTTGTTCGGGAGCTTTGGGAAATGATTCACCTTTATCCAATACTTCCAATGCTTTGAGGACAGTTTTGTCGCTCTTGTTTAAGTATTCTATATAAGCTTCCATGCCCAGCATATTATAAATGATGTTTCCATATAAATTTGTTTCAAATAGTTTCTGTGATTTGTACATCAATATGTTGCGACGTTTTAACCCTTTGCTTTCAGCGAAACGGGCGAATTGTTCCAAAATGTTCTGATGTTTCAAATATTGTAACAGGCTTTCTTCTGTTTCATATTTTTGCATTTCGGCACGGTGGTTGTCCGTATACTGGAAAGCAAACTGGATGGTTAGTCCGCGGTTAACGGACATACGATAATAGGAAGTCACACCGGTAGTATCCTGCGGTACAAAGATATCGGGCATAATACCTCCACCTCCATATACAGGACGGCCTAAAGAAGTTTCAAAGATTTGGCTTTGATCCTGTTTGATACTGTCCTGTGAGAAAAATTCTCCGTGTTCGTAACGGGTCAGGATATCCATTTCATAATTTGCGTCATTACCTTTTACATACGGTTTTTGTATACAGCGTCCTGACGGAGTATAGTAACGGGCAATTGTCAGACGGATGGCTGAACCATCGCTGAAGTCGATAGGCTGTTGTACTAGCCCTTTTCCGAAAGAGCGGCGCCCGATGATTGTCCCTCGGTCATTGTCCTGGATAGCTCCGGCAAAAATTTCGCTGGCAGAAGCCGATCCTTCGTCCATCAATACGACAATAGGCATTTTCTGGCTACTTCCGGTTCCGTTGGATGTATAGTTCTCACGTGGAGACTTACGTCCCTGTGTATAAACGATGAGTCTGTTTTTGGGTAAGAATTCGTTTACCATCTGGATTGCTGCACCCATATATCCGCCGGTATTACCGCGTAAGTCGATTACCACTCCTTCGCAGTTTGCCTGATTTAGCTTGGCTAATGAAATCAATAATTCGGGATAAGTTGTTTCACCAAACTTGTTTACTTTTATGTAACCGAATTTGTCATTCAACATATAGGCGGCATCTACACTCTTTACCGGTATGTCACCACGAACAATGGTGAAGTGTAAAGTTTCTTTTTCTCCCGGACGAAAAACGCCAAGTTTTACCTCACTGCCTTTGGGACCTTTCAGTCTTTTCATGGATTCATAGTTGGTGACAATTTTTCCTACAAAGGCACTGTCATCAACTTCTATAATGCGGTCTCCTGCCATTAGGCCCACTTTTTCTGATGGTCCGCCTTGGATGACACTGTTTACATGGATGGTATCTTGCTGGATGGTAAACTGGATACCAATTCCGCTGAAGCTCCCTTTTAAATCAGAATTTACAGCTTCCAGGTCTTTTGCCGGAATATAAGAAGAGTGAGGGTCCAGCTCGCCTAGAATTTGCGGCATAGCATCTTCCACCAGTTCACCCATGTTTACTGTATCTACATATTGGTCGTCAATGATACGCAATAATGCATTCAGTTTGTTGGATGAAGTATTAATGATACCTAATTTGTTTCCTGAAAAGTGGTTGGCGTAAAAAGTTCCAATCAATATTCCGGCTACGATGCTTACCGCAACGATTACCGGCATAAAACGGGATGTTCGATTTTTGCTCATATCTTTATTTGCTATTATTCATTGGGATTGATATAGATTACTTCAATATTTGCGCGTTTCAATAAATCAAGCCCGTCTTCCAAACGGTATTTTTCTGAGTAAACTACACGTTTGATTCCTGCTTGGATGATGAGTTTGGCACATTCTATGCAAGGAGATGCGGTGACGTACATGGTTGCTCCGTCACTGCTGTTGTTGCTTCGTGCTATTTTGGTGATAGCATTCGCTTCGGCGTGTAGCACGTAAGGCTTGGTGACTCCGTTGTCATCTTCGCATACATTTTCGAATCCTGCAGGAGTTCCATTATATCCGTCGGAGATGATCATCTTGTCTTTTACGATTAATGCTCCTACCTGACGGCGTTCACAGTATGAATTTTCCGCCCAAATACTAGCCATGCGGATGTATCGTTTGTCGAGTTTGAGTTGTTTTTCTTCTTTCGTTTCCATTATTTCAGTCTTGCTTATTATGTGCAAATTGAATATAAGTTTTTTTCCCTTCGGGAGCTAGCAATAAAACATTGCTGTCACCTTGATAAAATATTGCATTATTCAATGCTTCTATGAACTCGTTATTATAGCTTGTTGAAGATGGAGTCTTGGTAAAATTTATGTTTACTGTCCGGTCTTTTCCATCCGCTTGCCATGTGCCTTCAATGGTTCCGTTTTGTATGCTTCCTGTAAAAGTGCCATCCGCTTTGAAAGTAATGTTGAAACCATGAATGATATTCAAGGCTTTTCTTCCTTCGGCTGCGATAGTCTTATCCGGGTTGTGTGCCATTGCATTGTATTTGGGCTCTCCGTTCCGTTTGTCCCAATTGGCTTTACCATAGAAATCCACTACATGCCATGTGCCGCTTGCAAAGATTTCCTCTACATCGTCTTCATTGTTGCAACTCCATAAGAAGGGGAGTAGCATCAGTATATAAAGAATAGACTTTAGTTTCATATTGTTTAGTTTTTTAGTTGATTATTCCATTTCTTTTCAGCAAGGCATGGATACTGGGTTCTTGTCCACGGAAGCGTTTGTAAAGGGCCATCGGATGTTCCGTTCCTCCTTTCGAGAGAATATTCTCCCGGAAAGAAGCAGCGACTTCCTGGTTGAAGATTCCTTTTTCCTTGAATAAGGAGAAGGCATCCGCATCCAGTACTTCCGCCCATTTATAACTGTAGTATCCGGCAGAATATCCCCCCGCCATGATATGTGAGAACTGTACGGACATGCAGGTATCTTCTACTCCGGGCAGTATTTGCGCTTTTTTCCATGCTTCTTTTTCATAAGCGCGGACATCTCCGTCAAATGTTTCCTGGCGGGTGTACCATGCCATATCCAGTAAGCCGAAACTTATTTGACGTAGGCAGGCGTAGGCCACATTAAAATTGGATGCATCTACAATTTTTTGAATCAGTTCGGCAGGAATGGGTTCTCCCGTCTGATAATGTCTGGCGAATGTATTGAGAAATTCTTTTTCAGTGGCGAAATTTTCCATAATTTGTGATGGAAGCTCCACAAAATCCCAGTATACGCTGGTACCACTCATGGTTGAATAAGTGGTATTGGCAAACATTCCGTGCAAGGCGTGTCCGAATTCGTGTAAAAAAGTATTTACTTCCGAGAAAGTCAACAATGCCGGTTTTCCAGCTGATGGCTTGGTGAAGTTCATGGTAACGGATACGTGGGGGCGGCTGTTGACTCCGTTTTCTATCCACTGTTCCTTATAGCTGGTCATCCATGCACCTGAACGTTTTCCGGCACGGGGGTGGAAATCTGTATAAAGTACAGCCAGGAAACTTCCGTCTTTGTCGAATACTTCATAAGCTTTTACATCGGGATGATAGACCGGAATTTCTTTATTTTCTTTAAATGTGATGCCATACAGACGGGTAGCCAGACCGAATACGCCTTTCTCTACTTGGCTAAGCTCAAAATAAGGGCGCAACTCTTCTTCATTCAGATTGAATTTCTTATTTTTCAGTTTTTCTGAATAATAGGCCCAATCCCATGGCATCAGCTGGAAATCATTGCCTTCCATTTCGCGTGCCAATGCTTCTACTTCTGCTACTTCCTTTAGGGCGGCAGGGGTGTAGGCTTCCAATAATTGGTTGAGCAATTTGTATACGGCATCACTTGTTTCGGCCATGCGCTTTTTCAGTTTATACTCGGCAAAAGTGGAGAAGCCTAGTAAATGAGCCAGTTCCATGCGAATGTTTACCAATTGCTTGATGATGTCCACATTGTTGTAGTCGTTATTGTGTGTACATTGGGTATTATAAGCCATATAGACTTCTCTGCGCAGTGAACGGTCGTCACAATATTTCATGAAAGGAACAAAACTGGGAGCATCCAATGTAATGATGCTGCCTTCTTTTCCCTTGTCCTTTGCTGTTTGAGCATAACTTTCCAATGAACTTTCGGGTAATCCTTCCAATTGTTTTTTCGTCAATGCCAATTCGTAGTTATTCGTTTCTTTCAACAGATTCTGAGAAAAACGTAAGGTTAATATGCTTAATTCAGTATTCAGTTGGCGGAACTTTTCTTTTGCCTCACCGGTCAGATTGGCACCGCTTCTTACAAAACTGTCGTATGTTTTTTGCAGCAGTTGGGCGTCTTCACCTTTCAGTTGCAACTGGTCTTTCTGCTCGTATACAGCTTTTATGCGGGCAAACAGTTTTTCATTCAAACTGATGTTGTTGCTGTGTTCAGACAGTAAGGGCATCATTTTTTCTGCCAATTCCTGCATCTCGTCACTAGTCTCGGCACTCATCAAATTGCCGAAAACAGTAGTTACGCGGTCTAGCAACGCACCCGAATTTTCCAGAGCAACAATGGTGTTTTGGAAAGTCGGTGCTTCGGGATTATTGACAATTGCATCAATTTCCTCATTTTGTTCTTTCATTCCTTCCAACAAGGCAGGTTCATAATGTTCTATCTTGATAAGATGGAACGGAGCCGTGTCATGAGGAGTGTTATAGGGTTTTAAAAATGGATTTTTATTTTCAGTCATGGCACTATTTTATTTGACTTACAAATTTGCTAAAAAAAAGTATCACTATCCTCATTCTATTTACTTATTTAACAAAGTATATTAAATAGTTAGGTTAAAAATAAAAAAGCACAAGCAGAAATGCCTGTGCTTTTCATCTTTATGAGGTTTTACCTGATTATTTATTCTTTTCGGTCAGTTTTTCCAATGCCGGAATGGAGATTGCTTTTCTGCTAAGTTGTACCAATCCCTGTTCCTGTAAATCATTCAGTACTTTTGACACATTGATTCGTGTCTCATCAATCAAACTCGCCAAATCTTCCATTTTGATTTTAAGAATTTTTTTCCCTTCGGGCTTCATGGAACGCAGTACTAAAAAATTCAGTATTTTTTCTTCTGTATTACCTATGTGGCTGTTCCATAATTTTTCGTATGCCACTTGTGCCCTATTACTCAGAATATTTAAATAATTAAGGCGGAAGATTTCGTAGTTGTTCAGTTCATTTAATACAAATAACTTATCTATGGTAACTATGTTAATATTTGTACGTGCTTTGTAAGTCGCTGTATAGTTGGTCTGCATGCCGAATAATGAATAGGGCTCTATAACGAAAGGACTTCCAAAAGTTTCAAATAAGGAGTATGAATGTTGGTTATCGGTTGCTTGGGAGGTTATCTCCCCATTTAAGAGAAAGATTAATTGAGTGCAAGGTGCTCCTTGTTCCACAATGATATCATCGGCGTTGTATTTACGAAAATGTAGCTTTACCTTACCTATGATATTGGTGAAGTCATTTTTACATAATCCTTGGAAGAGAGGAAGTTGTAAAAGTGTATCATACATTGTTATTTCCATAAGTTCTAATGTTCGTTAAGTTATAGTTTAACACACAAAGGTAACGATAAAACGAGATTTATTATTTATAGGTGGGAGAACTTTTATTTTTTTTATTGTTTCTTACCGTCTCCTAATGTTTAAAAGCAGAATACTTGCGGGCTGTATAAAAAATAAATATATTTGCATTCAAAAAAGGAGGAGTTTATGTTTGGATCATTTGATTTTCAAGAATTTTTAAGTGCGTTTATCGTACTTTTTGCTGTCATTGATATTATCGGATCTATTCCTATTATATTGAACCTTAAGCAGAAAGGGAGAAATGTCAATGCTAATAAAGCTACCGGCATTTCTTTTGCTTTATTGATAGGTTTCTTTTATGCAGGAGATATGATGCTGAAGTTATTTCAGGTAGATATCGCTTCGTTTGCCGTGGCGGGTGCTTTTGTTATTTTTCTCATGTCTTTGGAAATGATTTTGGATATCGAAATATTCAAGAATCAAGGTCCTATCAAGGAAGCGACTTTAGTCCCCTTGGTCTTTCCGTTATTGGCAGGTGCGGGAGCATTTACTACGTTACTTTCCCTTCGTTCGGAGTATGCTCCTGTAAACATTGTTGTAGCCTTGATATTGAATATGGTTTGGGTTTATGTGGTGTTGAAGTTGACAGATCGTATCGAACGTTTCTTGGGTAAAGGTGGAATTTATGTTATTCGTAAGTTTTTCGGAATCATTTTGTTAGCAATATCAGCGCGTTTATTTACGGCTAATCTGACTTTGTTGATAGAACAGTTTCAGAAAGCTCAGTAATATGCTGTTTCTTTGCAGATAATAATGTCGGAACTCACCATAGATATTTTATTGGAAACCAACTGCTTTGTGTTAAATTGATATTAATCTGTGGTGAGTTCTGGTATTATTCCATTTGAATGATAGTTGTTCGATGTTTTGATGCGCCTCTTTGATGTCTATTTCTCGCTGGCGATAAATTTCTTCATCCCATCTGTAAAATAAGTTTCATATTTATCCCCTTCGCCCGAGCAGATAAAATAGGCATCCAGTTCAGGATGTGCTTCACAAAAAGCTTTGGCTGAGTCCAGTCCCATCACCATGAAAGCAGTAGCGTATGCATCGGCACTGGCGCAATCTTTTGCAATGACAGTGGATGACAGGATGCTATGTTGTACTGGGTATCCGGTGCGTGGGTCTATGGTATGTGCATATTTCTTTCCACCTTTGTAATAGAAATTACGATAATTTCCTGATGTTGCCATACCTACGTCACTAATGGCAAGTACAGTCTGTAACTCCTGGTTTACTGACAAGGAGTCATCTACAGGTTTGTTTATGCCGATACGCCAAGCGTTCATTTTGGAATTTTTGCCTCTTACCACTACTTCACCACCGATGTCTACCATGTAGTTTTTTATCCCTTTACGTTCTAATAGCCTTGCTACTGCATCTACTCCGAATCCCTTGGCGATAGCGCTGCAATCCAGCATTATACGAGGGTCTTTTTTTATTATCCGGTTGTTCTGTAAGTCTATTTTTTGATATCCTATCATTGGGCGTAAGCTGTCCACTATCAGTGAATCCACTCCTGTAGATTTTTTGAATCCAAATCCCCATGCATTTACCAAAGGTGCGACAGTGATATCAAAGGCTCCATGGGTTTCATCGGATATTTTTTTTGCGAGATGGAATACATGTACGAAAAAACTGTCAACTTCTGTCTTTTCATTGTGGTTTACGCGGGTGATTACAGAATTCGGATTGAAAGGAGAGAGGGAGTAGTCCACTTTCTTCAGTTCGGTTTCTATTTCTTCTTTCAGATTATCTTCGGACTGGTAGGTGATTTTGTATACAGTACCGAATACAAAGCCTTCATCCGTACGGAAAGGTGCTTGCTTTTTTAGAATAATAATTGTTCCTATTATCAGAATTGCTAGAAACGGCAATTGCCATGCTAATTTTTTTTTATTCATACCTGTATTTTAGTTAAGAAAGAAATAAATGTTCTATTAAGATTTTAACACCGATAATAATCAGAACCAAACCTCCCCATAATTCCATGCGCAGGTTGAAACGCTTGCCGCAAAATACACCTATCAGACTTCCTAATGTTGAGATAACAAAAGAGGTAAAGCCGATGATGCCAATGGGAGAAAGAATGGAAGTGAAAGAGTTCATTCCTACAAAAGCAAATGATATACCGATGGCCAACGCATCAATGCTGGTTGCTATAGCCAGCGTAACAACCACTTTTAATTTAGTGGGGTCGAAGCAGCATTTGTCTTCATTGCTGAAACTCTCTTTAATCATACGCCCTCCCAGGAATGCCAATAACCCAAAAGCGATCCAATGGTCGTAATCCTCTATCAGGTGGCTGAAGCGGCTGGCGGCAAACCAACCGATAAGCGGCATGACGGCCTGGAAAAGACCGAAGAAGAATGCCATAATAAAAAAAGTGCGCCAGCAAATGCGACGCATGATAATTCCGCTTGTTATGGAAACAGTGAAACAGTCCATAGCAAGGCTGATGGCAAGGAGCCATATTTCTAAAGTTGTCATTAGTTAAAATGGTAATTTGTATATTAAACTGTATGTTACTCCTAAGTTAGTCGAGTTGTTCTTTCCGAAACCGGGAATATACCAAGGCTCGGTGTGTTCCGTCTTTTTCATGTTCATGCGTATGCGGTAGCGCAGTGACCAGCCCATATAGAAATTCTTGTATACATTTACCTTTATTCCTGCCAGCAGTTCGGCCCAGGTTACTGTGGTTTTAACTCCCTCATAACTGAAGGGGATTTCCGGAAATCCCCATGTAGGGTCTTTCATTGTCGGAGCATCTACATCGTATGAAAAAGAGGTGAATCCGTAACGTATGCCTCCATACAGAAAACCAGGCAGATAGGGCTTCTTGAAAAAGAAGTTGTAGTTCATGCCTATGCGGAAATAAGGAGCTGAGGCTTTATAATGTATATTGGTACCGTCATCAGTAGTGTCGGTGGTTCCATATCCAATTTCAGCTACGGGGACATAACGGTTTTTCAAATTGACCTCCACGCTGATTTCTGTACTTGTAATGTCACCTCCAAAAATTTTGCTTCCCAGGCCAAATATATCTATACCGATAGTAGTTCCCTGATAGAAGGGTACCTTTTCTTCCTCTATGGTTGTTTTTTTTTCTTGTGCCGCCAGTGTGGGGCTGTACAACAGCATACTACTCAGTAGCGTTAACAACGTAATATATGTTGAAATTCTTTTTTTCTTCATTATTGATGTCCGAATTTACAATCTCGATAGATTTTAGGTTATAGGTGGTGTATTTAATGTCTTCCACTTTATAAAACATCATGGTGCCACATTCTATATTCTGCAAGTAGGGGATATTCTGGTGAATGAGTGTGATTGTGTCACGCATCTTTTCCGTATAATGCAATACGTAGGTAGTTTTTGATGTATAACTCAAAGGCAGGCTCATACTGCTTTCCGCTTTATTGAATATCGTGTCATTCATCAATGAGTCTTTTACTACAGTTTCCTTAATAGTTCCATCTTCCAGTGTGTCACGTACAATCACATCGGTAGTGATAAATCCAGTGACGTCAAAAGCTGGACTGAATTTCACAGCTTGGTGTGTTTCTGCATCCAGAAAGTCGAAATGGGCAAAGGAATTGGTGGTAAGCGGACAATCGCTTTCCCCACAGCTTTGCATCAAGGTGCTTACGGTAATCAGGAGCAATAAGATAATGGCTGGTAGTCTCTTCATTTTAAAACTCTTTCTCTATTTTATAATTATTGCGTTCAGGAGCATTCCGGGCTATCAGTTCTCCTATGAATCCTGCCAGAAACAGTTGGGTTCCCAAAATCATCAAAGTTAGGGCCAGATAGAAGTAAGGAGAATCAGTAATTAATATATAAGGTAAACCATGTGACAAGGCATATAGCTTGTTTGCTCCGATGATAATGACGGAAATGAAACCAAGAATAAACATCAATGATCCCATAAACCCGAAGAAGTGCATCGGCTTGATACCGAATTTGGATAAAAACCACAGAGTGATGAGGTCTAGATAACCATTGAAGAAACGGTTTAATCCGCCAAATTTTGTTTTACCGAATTTCCGTGCCTGATGGTGTACTACCTTCTCGGCTATCTTAGGAAAACCTGCATTCTTTGCCAGATAGGGGATATAGCGGTGCATTTCACCGTATACTTCGATGTTCTTTACAACATCACGACGATAAGCTTTTAGTCCGCAGTTAAAGTCATGCAGATTCTTGATGCCTGAGACGGCACGTGCTGTGGCGTTGAATAGTTTGGTCGGAATGGTTTTTGATAACGGGTCATAGCGTTTTTGCTTGTATCCTGATACTAAGTCGTAGCCGTCTTCTGTAATCATTCTGTATAATTCCGGTATTTCGTCCGGGCTGTCCTGCAAGTCGGCATCCATTGTAATCACCACATCACCTTGCGCCTTTTCAAAACCACAATACAAAGCAGGGGACTTGCCGTAGTTCCGGCGGAATTTAATACCTTTTACGTTGTCCGATTCCGAGCGTAGTTTCTCAATCACTTGCCAGGAGTGGTCGGTGCTGCCGTCATTGACAAAAATAACTTCATAGTTGAAGTGGTTGGCATCCATTACACGTTGAATCCATGCGAATAGTTCCGGCAAAGATTCTTCTTCGTTATACAAAGGAATAACTACAGATATATCCATCTTTTATTCATTTTTCTTTTTACGCATCACGATCAATGCCGTAGGGATAGCCATTAGCATCCCGTAAAACATATTTTGTGATATCAGTTGAAATGTCATTTCCAGCGGGGTAAGTCCCGACAGTAAATCTATCGCTTCTTCAAATTGGTTTAGTGAGGTTGTCAGTTCGGGTCCGGCAGTTTCTTTGAACTGATTTAAGATGGAGCGGTATGCCTCGAATACGAACCCGCCATCTATATAGCGGAAGTAGATGTAATGCACTACCGCTACAAATAGAGAGGCGAACATATACATAAAGGTAGTGAATAGAAACGCACGTGAAAAAGTGATGCTTCCGCCACAATGCCGTTCTCTGAACTTTTTGGCAAATATGTATCCTAAAAAGGGTACTCCTATAGTTAAGACTATAAAAAGTAATTGTAGGAAAGGTATTCTCAATCCTAGTGGGAAGAGCATGAATTTAAAGGCCCATAAAAGACCCATGCCCGTACCATAGCGCATGGCGCATTCCTGCAAAGTCGGTTTATAATTCGTCATTCTTTATTAATAAGTGCACAAAAGTACTTCTTTTACGGGAATCCGTCCTATAGTTATGGGTGAAAAATGTATTTTTTCTGCTAAAATCAAAAAAAAGTATTCGAAAGTATTGTAGTTTTGAAAATAATGTCTACCTTTGCACTCGCAAAACAAAAATGGGTAAGTCCTATACGGCCAGCTCCTGATGAATCCTCCAGGGCTTGATCGCAGCAAAGGTAGTTGGTTGTAGCGGCGCGATATAGTAAGCTTACCCACCCGCCTCTTTAGCTCAGTTGGCCAGAGCACGTGATTTGTAATCTCGGGGTCGTTGGTTCGAATCCGACAAGAGGCTCAGAAAAGCGAGAAGGACGAAGAAATCTTCATTCTTCTCGCTTTTTTATTATATTTGCGCTGATATTAGTTTTAAGGTTGGTACAACCGTTATTTAAGAGTTCTTTTGTATGATAGAGTCACAGATTGCGGCAAGAGTATTGCCGTCTAAATGCCGTGAAGCGGTAAAGGTTCTTTTGCAGGAAGTGTACGGATATGAAGATTTCCGTAATTTAGAAGTTTATGATGACTTGTTCAAAGGTAAGGAAAAATTGCAATTGTCTCAAGGGCAATTAATTGAGGAAGTCATCATGGAAGCTGAAAAAGGGATCAAGGGTGATTCGTCTGTTCATAATTTGCTCCTGACTGCTCCGACCGGAGCTGGAAAATCATTGTTGTTTCAGCTCCCTGCCATTTATCTGGGTAATGAATATAAGCTTCTTACTCTTGTGGTTTCTCCGCTGAAAGCATTGATAGTGGACCAGGTTGAGGCGTTGCAGGAGTTAGGATATGAACGTGTGGCGTATGCTTCGTCCGATCTTTCACCTGAACAAAAGAACGAAGTATATCGTCGTGTCCGTGACGGGGAGGTTGATCTTTTTTATCTTTCCCCTGAATTATTGTTGGCGTATGATATTAGTTATTTCGTAGGTGAACGCCGCATTGGATTGGTAGTAGTTGACGAGGCTCATACCGTGACTACTTGGGGTAAAGAGTTCCGGGTGGATTATTGGTTTCTAGGGCGTCATCTGGAAGCTTTAAAGAATGCGTTGGGATATGTATTCCCTGTTTTTGCATTGACGGCCACTGCTGTGTGGAATCCCAAAGGTGGGAACGATATGATTTTTGATACCATCCGGTCGTTGCATCTTGCTCCGTGTGCCTTGTATGTGGGCACGGTGAAGCGTGAAAATATTGGCTTTGACATTACCGCCATGACCATAGAGGAGGGAGAGACCTACGATAAGGCCAAGCAACGTACTGTTGCCGCCCGGGTGGAGGATTTTCTGGACGGGCATAAGACTATTATTTATTATCCTTTTGCCGGAGGTATAGATATGAAACTGAAGACTTGGGTGTATCCGGCTAACTGGCATTGGGTGGCATCTTATTATGGTAAAAAGGATAAAGAGCAAAAAGCCGAAATTATACAAGCTTTTAAGGAGGGTGAGAAAAAAATAATCGTTGCTACGAAAGCTTTTGGCATGGGGGTGGATATCAGCGATATTGACCGTGTGTATCATGTGGCTCCATCCGGTACCTTTGTCGATTATATTCAGGAGATTGGCCGTGCAGCCCGTGATAAGAACATTTCTGGTGTGGCAGCGACGGACTTTAATGAACGCGACTTTTATTATATGAAACGCCTGCATTCTGCAGGTGCCATCTCCCAGGAACAGTTGGGGATGATTCTGAAGAAAGTATGGGAAATATATCTGATGAAAGGCTGTAGTGATGAAATGCAGATGTCTTTATCCGATTTTGAATTTGCAGTGAGGCTGCCTCGTAAAAAGAACAAGCTGGAATATGAATCGGATTTGGAGCAAGTCATCAAGACGGCTTTGTTATGGATAGAAGAGGATCTGAGTTTCCGGCATGGCGGTTCTCCTGTTGAAATCAATTCACAGACTCTGTTTGCCGATGGCTATGTACAGGAAAAGACGGGTGATGCCGCTTTCCGTAAAAAATACAAGCAGTATATGGTTCCCGTGGAAGGGGTTGAAGGAGTCTATAAGGTGGCTTTTGAATCTTTGTGGGAAAATTGTTTCTCGGAGATGGGGTATCGTGAGTTTAAGCGCGATTTATACAATGGAAATCTCTTTGAGGGAGTTCGTGCGGCTGCTGTGGGTAAGCATGATGTCTTGTTAAAAGAGAGTGCAGCGGATATCTGCTTTAAGCTGGCAAGTCTCTTGAAGAGTTTGAAAGACTTACTGACGGTGAGTCTGTATGGTAATAAAGGAAAGTTCGAGGAGGACGATTTGCGTAGCATTTTTGCGGCGTACGATATGGATGTTCCTTCTGCCAAGCGTTTTATCACTTCTTTACTGGAGTCCAGGGTAGAGGAGGGCAGAAGTGTGAGTTACATCACCAGTGCCAAGAAGAAAGATGAAGACAAACTGATGTTTACCGTTACCCGTGGTTTTGATTTGTTATTGTCCCGTTACCAGAAGTTGTGTGCCCAGCGTATTACAGGGAAGAAAGGAGGCCGGCTGTTGTTCTATGTCACTCCGTTCTCCGATCTCAATATGCTGCTCAACTTGCTGTCTATGCTCAATGTGGTGGACTTTACCGTAGAGGGAGGGGTTCCTTCCGTTGGAGTGCGTGTCCATGATGCGGAGATATTGAAAAAGGAAGCTACCTCGGGGAGCTATCAGAATCGTGTGCTAGAGAATAATGAGAAAATATTCCAGGAACAGATAGAGTTGTTCCGGCTGTTCTTTGGCAATACGAAGTTAAGTGACGAGCAGCGATGGGAATTTATAGAGGATTATTTTACGGGGATGAGTTTGGAGGGATTGAAAGAAAAATATTCTTGTGTTGTGGAATGCCGGCTGTGTAAGGTCTGAAATACCGTATGATTTTCACGGCTCGATAAAGACAGCTGAGGCGGCAGAAAGCTATATTGTCAATTGCATGTGGAAAAAACTCGGGCAAGAGGAAGAGTGGACTGTATATTGGAAACAAAGGATTATGTATATATATTTGAGCTTAAACTGGATAGTACGGCTGCTGAAGCTTTACAGCAGATAGAGGACAAAGGATATGCTAAGCCTTATCTGACAGATACGTGCAAAGTTACGGGAATTGGTATCAGTTTTTCATCGGAAACCATGACGGTGGAGGAATGGGAGGAAAAACATTGTAACCCTGTTGTGATTAAATAATAGTGCAAAAATATGCCTCAAGCCGGAATCATCACGATCCGTCTTGAGGCATTCTTCGTTTATGGAATTTGGGATACAAACCGCTTACGCTTTAAAATTGCGTGCTATTTTTTTATATCCATATACGGCACGGTTGCCCAATTCTTCTTCAATGCGGAGCAACTGGTTGTATTTCGCCATACGGTCGCTACGGCTCAGTGAACCGGTTTTAATCTGTCCGCTATTGGTGGCTACGGCGATATCCGCAATGGTAGCATCTTCCGTTTCACCGGAACGGTGGCTGGTCACAGTGGTATAGCCGTTACGTTGAGCCATCTCAATAGCATCCAGAGTTTCGGTCAGCGAACCGATCTGATTTACTTTTACTAGGATAGAGTTTGCACAACCTTCACTGATTCCTTTTTCCAGGAACTTCACATTGGTAACGAACAGGTCATCACCTACCAGCTGGCAGCGATTGCCCAGACGCTCGGTCAGCATGCGCCATCCTTCCCAGTCGTTTTCTGCCATACCATCCTCTATCGAATCAATGGGGTAGTCCCAACTCAATTTTTCCAGATAAGCAACCTGTTCGGCGGCACTGCGCTTTTCCCCTTTTGGGCCTTCAAACTTGGTATAGTCATAGATGCCGTCATGATAGAATTCGGAAGAAGCACAATCCAAGCCGATGGTGATATGTTTAAACGGTTCATATCCGGCAGCTTCGATAGCGGCAAGGATACAATTCAAAGCATCTTCGGTGCCATCCAACGCAGGGGCAAAACCACCTTCGTCTCCTACGGCTGTACTTAGTCCGCGTTTTTTCAATACCTCTTTTAAAGCATGGAATACTTCTGCGCCCATCCGCAAGGCCTCACGGAATGTTTTAGCACCGACAGGACGAATCATAAATTCTTGAAAAGCGATAGGGGCATCGCTGTGTGAGCCTCCATTAATGATATTCATCATTGGAACAGGCATGATATAGGTGTTTGTTCCGCCAATATATCTGTAAAGAGGAATATCCAAATAATTGGCTGCAGCTTTTGCCACGGCTAGGGATACGCCCAAAATAGCATTTGCGCCCAGTTTTGATTTAGTTGGAGTTCCATCCAGATCAAGCATGGCTTTGTCAATACCACGTTGGTCCATAGAGTCCATTCCTTTCAATGCCGGAGCGATAAGAGTATTTATATTTTCTACAGCTTTTAATACGCCTTTGCCTCCGTAACGGGTCTTGTCGCCATCACGTAATTCCAAAGCCTCATGTTCACCGGTTGACGCACCCGATGGGACAGAGGCACGGCCCATAATCCCTGATTCCAATATAACATCCACTTCCACAGTGGGATTACCACGTGAGTCCAAAATCTCTCTTCCTTTAATCTCTGCTATTTTCATATAGTTCTAATTTTATAAGATGGTTTTATTTTAATAACAATAGAGAAGCCGGATTTGTTGAGGTACTAGGGAAAGTTTTTTCATGATATTTACTTTTTTATTTCTTTCCACAGAGTACATCCGTCTTTATTTTTCGTCTCCCTTTAATAAAAGCTAGAGATCAATATGAAAATAAAATGGATAGTGGGGGGGCTGTTATGGGCAAGTTCTTACTTGCAGGCTGCCGCACAAGAATATAAACTGTGGTATGATGAACCCGCTCAAGTTTGGACTGAAGCACTTCCGCTGGGTAACGGGCGGTTGGGAGCGATGGTATTCGGCAATCCCGGTGTGGAGCATATCCAGTTGAATGAAGAAACTATTTGGGCAGGACGTCCCAATAATAATGCTAATCCCAATGCGTTGGAATATATTCCCAAAGTGCGCCAGTTGGTGTTCGAAGGAAAATATCTTGAAGCACAAACATTGGCTACTGAGAAAATAATGGCGAAAACCAATAGTGGTATGCCCTATCAATCGTTTGGCGATCTGCATATTTCTTTTCCGGGGCATACACGTTATTCCGATTACTATAGGGAACTGAGCCTGGACTCAGCTCGTACCATTGTACGTTATAAGGTGGACGGGGTGACTTATCAGCGTGAAACACTGACTTCGTTTGCTGATCAGGTAGTTATGGTGCGTCTTACTGCCAGCCAACCCGGAAAGATTACTTGTAATGCCAATCTTACTACTCCGCATCAGGATGTGATGGTCTCGACGGAAGGGGAGGAGGTTACCCTTTCGGGCGTATCTTCTTGGCATGAGGGGCTAAAAGGGAAAGTCGAATTTCAGGGACGTATGACTGCACGTAGTCAAGGAGGGACCCAGGCTTGTCGTGACGGAGTCTTGAGTATAGAAGGGGCGGATGAGGCTGTGATTTATATTTCCATTGCTACCAACTTTACTAATTATAAGGATATAACAGGTAACCAAGTGGAGCGTGCGAAGAACTATCTGCGCCGGGCTGTAAGTAAGGATTATGTGACATCACGTAAGGCACATGTTGATTTTTTCAAGCAATATATGGACCGTGTCTCTTTGGATTTAGGTATAGACAAATATGCAGGGGTAACCACTGATATGCGTGTGCAGAATTTCAAGGAAACGAAGGATGATTTTCTGGTAGCTACTTATTTCCGTTTCGGCCGCTATCTGTTGATTTGTTCTTCACAGCCGGGTGGGCAGCCTGCTAATTTGCAAGGCATTTGGAATGATAAATTATTTCCTTCCTGGGATAGTAAATATACTTGTAATATCAATGTTGAAATGAACTATTGGCCGGCCGAAGTGACGAATCTTAGCGAATTGCACGAGCCTTTGATACAGCTGATTCGTGAAGTGAGTGAAACAGGGCGTGAGTCAGCAAAGATTATGTATGGGGCGGATGGTTGGGTATTGCATCACAATACGGATATATGGCGTGTTACCGGAGCTATAGACAAGGCTCCGTCGGGATTATGGCCTACGGGTGGAGCTTGGCTGTGCCGTCATTTGTGGGAACGTTATCTTTATACAGGCGATATGGAGTTTCTCCGTTCGGCTTACCCTATCATGAAAGAAGCCGGTAAGTTTTTTGATGAAATAATGGTGAAGGAACCGTTACATAACTGGTTGGTGGTATGCCCGAGCAATTCTCCGGAGAATACTCATGCGGGCAATAATGGAAAAGCGACTACGGCTGCCGGGTGTACTTTGGATAACCAACTGATATTCGATTTATGGAATCAGATAATCACTACCGCCCGATTATTGGGTACGGATGCTGAATTTGCCACCCATTTGGAACAGCGTTTAAAGGAAATGGCACCCATGCAGATAGGACGTTGGGGGCAATTGCAGGAATGGATGACAGATTGGGACAATCCGCAGGATGTGCACCGTCATGTGTCACACCTTTATGGTTTGTTCCCCAGTAATCAGATTTCTCCTTACCGTACTCCCGAATTGTTTGATGCGGCACGTACTTCGCTGATCCATCGTGGCGATCCGTCTACCGGATGGAGTATGGGATGGAAGGTATGTTTGTGGGCTCGTCTGTTGGATGGTGATCATGCTTATAAACTGATAACCGATCAGTTGACTCTCGTACGTAACGAGAAGAAAAAAGGAGGAACTTATCCTAATTTGTTTGATGCCCATCCACCTTTTCAGATTGACGGTAATTTTGGTTGTACAGCGGGTATCGTAGAAATGCTGATGCAGAGCCACGATGGTTTTATTTATTTACTTCCCGCATTGCCGGCGCAATGGAAAGAAGGAAGCGTGAACGGGATTATAGCTCGTGGAGGTTTTGAATTGGATTTGAGTTGGAAGAATGGTAAAGTGAGCCGGTTGGTGGTGAAATCCCGTAATGGGGGGAACTGTCGTTTGCGTTCTTTAAATCCGCTGGCAGGCAAAGGGCTGAGAACGGCAAAAGGGGAGAATCCGAATAAATTGTATGCCATACCCGAAATCTTGCAACCGATTATAAATAAAGAAGCGAAATTGAATAAAGTTGAGTTGAAAAAAACTTATCTTTATGATCTGGAAACCAAAGCAGGTGAAGAATATATATTCTTAGGTAAGTGATGATTCTTGCACTGATTGTAAGGATGAAAAATAGTAAAAAGAAGAAATATGAAAAGAACAGGATTAAACATTATTTGCTCATTGTTGCTGGTAGGTGGAATGTGTGCATGTACTGCCACTCCTAAACAGACCGAAGAAATCAAATGGAGCGAACGTATGGCTCAGTCGGAAATGCAACGTTTCCCTGAGCCTTGGATGATAGAAAAAGCGAAAAAGCCTCGTTGGGGCTATACGCACGGACTGGTGGTGAAATCCATGTTGGAGGAATGGAAACACACCGGTGACACAGCCTATTATAATTATGCAAAAATATATGCAGACAGTCTGATAGACACTGACGGTAAGATAAAGACCATGAAATATCTTTCTTTTAATATTGATAATATCAATGCCGGAAAGATTTTATTCGATTTTTATGAAAAGACGGGAGACGGGCGTTATAAGGTGGCGATGGATACTCTTCGTAAACAACTGACCGAACAGCCCCGTACCAGTGAAGGTGGCTTCTGGCACAAACTGATATATCCGCATCAAATGTGGCTGGATGGTATATTCATGGCTTCTCCTTATTTGGCTCAATATGGTAACGTATTCAAGGATACTACGGTCAATGCCGATATTGTGAATCAAATAAAGCTGATTGCCCGTAAAACGTATGATCCTAAAACCGGTTTGTTTTATCATGGTTGGGATGAGAGCAAGACACAAAATTGGGCAAATAAGGAAACCGGATGCTCACCCAATTTCTGGAGCCGCAGTATAGGCTGGTATGCCGCTGCCGTGGTGGATGTATTGGATTATATGCCGGCGCAGTTCGAAGGACGTGACAGTATAATGACGATCATAAATATGTTGGCCGAAGGTATTGTAAAATATCAAGATCCTGAAACAGGGGTATGGTGGCAGGTGACTGACCAAAATAACCGTAAAGGAAACTATTTGGAATCTTCTGCTTCATCGCTTTTTGTGTATTTCTTGTGTAAAGCAGTGAATAAAGGATATATTTCTTCGGAATATAAGATGGCTGCAGAACGTGGTTTTAATGGCCTGATCAAACAATTCATTAAAGAAGAACCTGATGGTTCGTACACTATTACCAACTGTTGTGCTGTTGCCGGATTAGGCGGTAAAGGAAACCGGGATGGAAGTTTTGCTTATTATATAGGTGAGCCGGTAATAGAGAATGATCCGAAGTCAGTAGGTTCCTTTATTTTGGCGGCTATTGAATATGAGAAAATGAAGTAGTAGGAATAATCTGAGAAAGATGAGGACATTTGTCAAAAAAGTCTTCATCTTTTCTCATAAGATCAAGAGCTTTTTAAAAAAGATAACCGCCTTTTTTAAAAAACATAAGGACCTTTTTTTAACACCTTGTTGTTTTGATAAAAGCTCTTGTTTAGAGATTGTTAATTAATTAATAAACGAATTTGAAAATACAATGATGAACAGACACGCATTACTTTCCTTATTGGCTTTATTGCTATGTTACTCTACTTCCTTGCCGGCGCAGAAAGCGAAAACGTATATTCCCTGGAAGAATGGCAAACTGGTGGTGTCCGAGGAGGGACGCTACCTGAAGCATGAAAATGGAGTACCTTTCTTCTGGTTGGGTGAAACTGGATGGCTGATGCCGCAACGCTTGAATCGTGACGAGGTTTCTTACTATCTGAATAAGTGCAAGGATGCCGGATATAACATGGTGCAGGTGCAGGTATTGAACGGTGTGCCTTCCATGAATATTTACGGTCAGTATTCCATGATAGACGGTTTTAATTTCAAGGATATCAACCGCAAAGGGATTTATGGATATTGGGACCACATGGACTATATTATTAAAAGTGCTGCTTCACGGGGCATCTATATAGGGATGGTATGTATTTGGGGAACTCCCGTGGAACAAGGGTTGATGAATGAAAAAGAAGCCGTGGCATACGGTAAATTTCTTGCGGAACGTTACAAGGATGAGCCGAATATTATTTGGATGATAGGAGGGGATATCCGCGGTGATAATAAGACGGAGGTATGGGATGCGTTGGCAAACAGTATCCGTAGCATAGACAAAGGTCATCTGATGACTTTCCATCCGCGTGGACGTACCACGTCGGCTACTTGGTTTAATGACCGCGAATGGCTGGATTTCAATATGTTCCAAAGCGGACACCGTCGTTACGGGCAGCGTAATGGTGATGGTGACTATCCTATCGAAGAGAATACGGAAGAAGATAACTGGCGTTTTGTGGAAGCCAGTCAGGCAAAGACTCCGTTGAAACCGGTAATTGATGATGAACCTATTTATGAAGACATTCCACAGGGACTGCATGATCCCAATGAAACCCGTTGGAATCAGCACGATGTGCGTCGTTATGCCTATTGGTCGGTATTCGCCGGATCATTCGGGCACTCATACGGTCATAATGATATCATGCAATTTATCCGTCCGGGATATGGAGCCTCTTTTGGTGCCGACGGACGCAAGAAAGCATGGTGGGATGCTTTGGAAGATCCCGGCTTCAATCAGATGAAATATCTGAAGAACTTGATGTTGACTTTTCCTTTCTTTGAACGTGTGCCCGATCAGAGTGTTATTGCGGGAACTAACGGCGAACGCTATGACCGTGCCATCGCTACCCGTGGAAATGACTATTTGTTGGTTTACAATTACTCAGGACGTCCTATGCAGATCGATTTGAGCAAAATCAGCGGTGCGAAAAAGAATGCATGGTGGTATAGCGCAAAGGACGGTAAGTTGGAATATATCGGTGAGTTTGACAGTAAAGTCACTTCTTTCCAGCATGATAGCGGTTATCTGAGCGGCAATGATCAGGTTCTGATTGTTGTGGATTCTGCAAAGGATTATGTGCAGAAAGCTTGGACAGCCTTGCCGGATGCCATACAGAAATGGAATAAGTAAGAAATATGCATATCATGAAAAAACAAGTATTATTAATCATTCTTTTGGCACTTCCGTTGTGGTTGAAAGCAGCGGATGTTTCGGTTACCGGCCTGCGTACCGAGCAGATGGTAGATCCCATGGGGCTGGATACTGCTGTCCCTCGTATGAGCTGGCGGCTGGAATCTTCTCAAAGAAATGTGATGCAGACCGCCTACCGGATTTTGGTTGCCTCTTCTCCTGAACTTTTAGCACAGGATAAAGGGGATTTGTGGGATTCCGGAAAAGTGGAATCCGATGCGTCCGTATGGATTCCTTATCAAGGGAAGCGTTTGAAAAGCAATCAGCGTGTTTACTGGAAAGTGAGAAGCTATACCAATCGAGGTGAGACAGAATGGAGCGAGCCTGCCCGATGGGGGATGGGACCTTTAGGTGAGATTCATTGGGGAGGACGATGGATAGGTTGGGACGCTGCGTTTGCATGGGATCGGGAAGATTCACACAGCCGTTTGAGCTCTCGTTATTTACGCACGGAATTTAAAACGCAAGCCAAGGAGATAAAGTATGCTACCCTTCATTTGTGTGGTTTGGGAATGTACGAACTGTTCATTAACGGTCAGCGGATAGGTGATCAGGTATTGGCGCCGGCTCCAAGTGATTATCGTCGTACTGTGCTTTACAATTCTTTTGATGTCACTAAACAGGTTGCCGGAGGAAATGCCGACAATGCCATCGGAGTGACCCTGGGCAACGGACGTTTCTACACTATGCGTCAAAATTACAAACCTTATAAGATTCCTACTTTTGGTTACCCCAAGTTACGTTTGAATCTGATTATAGAATATACCGATGGCAGTATACAGCGCATCAACAGTGATGAGAAATGGCGTTTGACGGCTCAAGGGCCTATACGTAGCAATAATGAATACGATGGTGAAATTTACGATGCCCGTATGGAATTGGGAAACTGGACACAGCCCGGTTATGATGATTCCAAATGGCTGAAAGCGCAACGTGTTTCATTGCCGTACGGTACACTTCGTGGCAATACCGCTCCCAACATGAAAGTGATGAAAACGCTGAAGCCGGCTGTCTTCAAGCAATATGGTAACCGTTATATGATTGATTTCGGTCAGAATATGGCAGGATGGGTGCGTATTAACATAGCGAAAGCCGCTGCGGGAGATACGATTTGCATACGTTATGCCGAACGGGTAAAGAATGACGGTACGGAACTGGATGTGGAAAATCTCCGCCATAGCCAGAGTACGGATTATTATATCTGCAACGGTAAAGAAAACAACACTTCCTGGAGTTCTCGTTTTTCTTATCATGGATTCCAATATGTAGAAGTGACAGGTTATAAAAATCTGAAAGCGGAAGATTTGGTTGCTGAAGTAGTATATGATGACTTGGAAGATAACGGTACTTTCGAATGTTCCAATGATATCATGAATCGGGTTTATCGGAATGCCTGGTGGGGGATTTCCAGTAATTATAAAGGAGTGCCTTTGGATTGTCCCCAGCGTGACGAGCGCCAGCCCTGGCTTGGCGACCATGCTATGGGAACGTGGGGGGAAAGTTTCATGTTCAATAATGGAAACACCTATGCCAAATGGGCGGATGACATCCGTGAAGCGCAGCGTGAAGACGGTTGTATTCCTGATATTTGTCCGGCTTATTACAATTATTATACATCGGAAATGACGTGGTCATCCACATTTCCGGTAATCTGTGATATGGTTTATGAACAGTTCGGCAATATCGAACCTATTCGTAAAAATTATGCCGCTATCAAGAAATGGATGCACCATATACGCAGTGAGTTCACTACAGAGGATGGAGTGATTAACGCCGATAAATACGGTGACTGGTGTATGCCTCCCGAATCACCGGAATTGATTCACAGTCAGGACCCTGCCCGCAAGACGGATGGAACGCTGATTGCTACAGCCTACTATTATAAGGTATCGCAAATGCTGGCCAAGTTCGCCCGTTTGCAAGGTTTGGAAGATGAGGCGAAGGAATTCGAGAAGGATGCAGCAAAAATTAAAGACTGCTTCAATGCCCGTTTCCTTACAGTTAAGAAGGGAACTTCTCCGGTACAAATGCCCCATGTTCTTTATCCCGACAGCATATTCTATGGTAACAATACAGTGACGGCTAATATCCTGCCACTGGCTTTCGATATGGTGCCTGAGGCCTATAGGGAAGAAGTGGAAAAAAATGTAATAACAGGCATTATTACCCGGAATAAAGGTCACATCAGCAGTGGGGTGATAGGTATGAACTGGATGATGCGTGAGCTTACCCGTATGGGGCGTGGCGATGTTGCTTTCTTGTTGGCAAGCAACAAAACTTATCCCAGTTATGGCTATATGATAGAAAAGGGAGCTACTGCCATTTGGGAATTGTGGAACGGTGATACCGCCAATCGTTGGATGAACAGTTGTAACCATGTGATGATATTGGGTGATCTATTGACTTGGTATTTCCGTGATTTAGCCGGATTTAATCCGGCACAGCCCGCTTACAAACAAATCATCTTTAAACCGGATTTTTCCATCCAAGAGTTGAGTTATGTCAAAGCTTCGCATAACACTTTATATGGTAAGATGATTAGTAATTGGAAGAAAACTCTTACGCATCTGGAATGGGATATCACGATTCCTTGTAATACTACTGCATTGGTTTATCTTCCTACCTTGGACGAGAAGGCGGTAAAGGATAAGGACGTTACCTTTGTACGTCGGGAAGGCAACTCTACCGTATGGAGTGTTCCTTCGGGAAACTATCATTTTTCGGTTAGTATGGATCCATCTTTAGGTAAAAACCGTGCAGGTATCGTGGAAGATCAGTTTTTATACGAGCAAGCTTCTTTTCCCGAATGTCATGGCGCTACTATTGTGGAATTGAAGAACGGAGACCTGGTAGCTTCTTTCTTTGGAGGTACTAAAGAGCGTAATCCGGATTGTTGTATCTGGGTATGTCGCAAGCCGAAGGGTGCGACGGAATGGAGCGCACCTTATCTGGCTGCCGACGGGGTGTTTAGTCTGGATGATCCGCAAGCTGTTTTGGCGGGCATTACAGCAGAATCCACTCCGGCGGATGCCGGCCCCGTGGCTTCTACGTTTAAAGGGGATAAGTCCCGGGCACGCCGCAAGGCTTGTTGGAATCCTGTGCTTTTCCAAATACCCGGCGGAGATTTAATCCTGTTCTATAAAATAGGATTGAAAGTAGCCGATTGGAGTGGTTGGCTGGTACGTTCTAAAGATGGTGGAAAAACTTGGAGCCAACGTGAACCGTTGCCAAAAGGTTTCTTAGGTCCTATTAAAAATAAGCCGGAGTATGTGGATGGCCGTATTATTTGTCCTTCCAGTACAGAAGGTGATGGAGGATGGCGTATCCATTTTGAAATTTCGGATGATAAAGGAAAGACTTGGAAGATGGTAGGTCCTGTAGAGGCGGAAATGAGTGTGCCTACTGCTTTGCGTAAGGCAAATGCAGCCAATGTAGACGATCAGGAAGGCGGTGAAGCCATAAAAGGAGAAGGTGAGAAGCCTATTTATGCTATCCAGCCCAGCATTTTGCGTCATAAGGATGGGCGTTTGCAGGTGCTTTGCCGTACACGTAACGCACAGATTGCTACTTCATGGAGCAGTGACAACGGTGAAACATGGAGTAAAGTTACCTTGCTTGATGTTCCCAATAATAATTCGGGTACGGATGCCGTAACAATGAAAGATGGTCGTCACGTATTGATTTATAATGATTTCAGTACATTGCCGGGCACTCCGAAAGGGCCGCGTACACCGTTGTGTGTGGCGGTTTCGGATGATGGTATTCACTGGAAGAATGTAATGACATTGGAAGACAGCCCTATCAGCCAATATTCTTATCCGTCCATCATTCAGGGCAAGGATGGCAAACTCCATGCCGTATATACCTGGCGCCGTCAGCGTGTGGCTTATAAAGAGTTGGATTTGAGCAAACTGAAATAATACGATTGTGGATAAAGGAGTTCTTTGATAGAAAGTATTGGAGAACTTGAAAAAAACGGGTGTCTGAAATAAAAATCAGAAACCCGTTTTTTGAAAACAGACTTTCATTATCTGCCAATGAAAGCTCTTTCTAAAGATACAGAATATGAAATAATTATAAATAGAGTACAAACGTTTCTTATTATCGTCCTCTCTTTATAAAGAAAAGAATAAGTGACAGATTATTATGAAGAGCATTAGACTACTACTTTTACTGGCTTCCGGAGTAACTACGGGAGCATTTGCCCAATCGGGCGGGCTGACGGATATGAGCCAAAGTCGTTTTGCCAAGATGGCCAATACGGAATTAGGTGCTGTGCATTGGACAGATGGCTTTTGGGGCGACCGTTTCAATGTATATAGCCATACCTCCTTGCAAAATATGTGGGATACATGGAACAATCCCGATGTTTCGCATGGTTTCCGTAACTTTGAAATAGCTGCCGGTGTTTGCGAAGGCGAACATTGGGGACCTCCCTTTCATGATGGTGATATGTATAAATGGATGGAGGGAGTGGCTTCCGTGTATGCCGTCACGAAAGATCCCGAATTGGATAAACTGATGGACCACTTCATTGAACATGTGGTGAAAGCCCAGCGTGCGGACGGTTACATCCATACCCCTGTCATCATTGAGGAAAAGAATAAGGGGATTGACACTCATTCGGAAAAACAGCAACAGACGGTAATTGGTACCAAAGTAGGCGGTGAGGACGAGAAAGGTGCATTTGCCAATCGTCTGAATTTTGAAACCTACAATTTGGGACATCTGATGATGGCAGGTATTATTCATCGCCGTGCCACCGGAAAGACTACTTTATTCGATGCTGCCGTAAAAGCGACGGACTTCCTCTGTCATTTTTATGAAACCGCTTCTGCGGAACTGGCAAGAAATGCTATTTGTCCCTCCCATTATATGGGCGTGGTGGAAATGTACCGTGCTACAGGGAATCCCCGTTATCTGGAACTTTCCAAGAATCTGATTGATATCCGTGGAATGGTGGAAAATGGCACCGATGATAATCAGGACCGTATTCCGTTCCGTCAGCAATACAATGCGATGGGACATGCCGTGCGTTCCAATTACCTGTATGCCGGTGTGACCGATGTGTATGCCGAAACAGGAGAAGACCAACTGATGAAAAACCTGACCAGCATCTGGAAAGACATTGTGACCCGCAAGATGTATGTTACAGGAGCGTGCGGTGCGCTGTATGACGGTACTTCGCCGGATGGTACCTGCTATGAGCCGGACAGTATTCAGAAAGTACACCAAAGCTATGGCCGTCCTTATCAGTTGCCTAATAGTACGGCGCATAACGAGACCTGCGCCAATATCGGCAATATGCTTTTCAACTGGCGTATGCTGGAAGTGACGGGCGATGCCAAATATGCGGATATTGTGGAAACTGCCCTCTATAACAGTGTGTTGAGTGGTGTCAGTCTGGATGGAAAGAAATATTTCTATACCAACCCGTTGCGCATCAGTGCGGATTTGCCATACACACTTCGCTGGCCTAAAGAACGTACCGAGTATATCAGTTGCTTCTGTTGTCCGCCTAATACGCTGCGCACCGTTTGTCAAGCCCAGAACTATGCTTATACGGTGACTCCGAATGCGGTATATTGCAATTTATATGGAGCGAATACACTGACGACAGCTTTGAAGGAAGTGGGAAAAATCGGGCTGATGCAAGAAACGGAGTATCCGTGGGAAGGTGCTGTGAAGCTGACTGTTACCGAAGCTCCGAAACCATCAAAAAAGAAAGCATTCTCTTTGTTCCTCCGTGTTCCGGACTGGTGCGAGAAAGCAACTTTGAAGGTAAATGGTGAACCGGTGCAAGGAACTTGGAAAGCGAATACATACGCCGAGGTAAACCGCATCTGGAAGAAAGGGGACTGTGTGGAATGGGTGATGGATATGCCTGTAAAATTGCTGGAAGCAAATCCGTTGGCCGAAGAAATCCGTAACCAGGTAGTGGTAAAACGTGGCCCGTTGGTATATTGTTTGGAAAGTATGGATATAGAAGGCGGACATAAGATAGATAATGTGCTGATACCTGCCGATATCCGGTTGACCCCGAAAAAAATAATCATTGAAGGCAGTCCGATTGTCGCGTTGGATGGTACTGCCCGTCTGGTTGATGAGGTATCGTGGAAAGATACATTGTACCGCGAGGTAGGAAAGGCCGACAAACCGGTCAATATCCGTCTGATTCCTTATTATGCATGGGGAAATCGCGGAAAGGCTGAAATGACGGTATGGATGCCTTTGGCGCGGACTAATCACTAACCACTTACTCCTAATGATTTACAAATGAAAAAAATATTCATAACCACTACTGCGCTGCTGATAGCTTGTACACTATCAGCAGCCGATTTGTTCGTATCTCCGAAAGGTAATGACCGGAATCCGGGTACCAAAGACTCTCCGAAGGCCACCCTTACAGCCGCATTGCGTCAGGCAAGGGAACTTCGTCGTCTTAATGATGAGAGTCTAAAAGGTGGCATCACCATTCATATGGAGGCAGGTGATTACCATCTGTACGAACCCGTCTTTATTCGTCCCGAGGACAGCGGGACGGAAGCTTCACCTACAGTCATCACTTCGGATGGAAATGCCATTCTGAATGGTGGGGTGGAAATCAGAAACTGGAAGAAGCAAGGAAAGTTGTGGGTAGCCGATGTCCCTATGTTTAACGGACGTCCGCTGGATTTCCGGCAACTGTGGATCAATGGACAAAAGGCTGTTCGTGCAAGGGATGTGGCAGACTTTGAAAAGATGTATCGCATCATCAACAACGATCCCCAAAACGAAATACTGTGGGTACCTGCCGCTGCTGTAAAGAAAATACAGAAGGCCCGATATGCCGAAATGGTCCTTCATGAAATGTGGTGTGTGGCAAATCTCCGTATCAAGTCGGTCGAAATACAGGGAGACAGTGCCGCCGTGCGTTTCCATAATCCTGAAAGCCGCATCCAGTTTGAACATCCGTGGCCGCGTCCTATGGTGACTAAGGATGGTCACAACTCGGCTTTCTATCTGACCAATGCCATGGAATTGCTGGATGAACCCGGCGAGTGGTATCATGACATTGAAAGCCGTAAAATATATTATTATCCTCGGAAAGGAGAGAAGATAAGCAAAGCCGTAGTTCCCGGCATCGAAACTTTAGTATGGGTGGGAGGAACTATAGACCGTCCGGTAAAGCACATTCGTTTTGACAATGTTACTTTCCAATATACCACCTGGATGCGTCCCTCTTTGCAAGGTCATGTTCCTCTTCAGGCAGGTATGTACATGACAGACGGGTATAAAATCCGTCCTTCTATGATTCGTAAGAACAATCATAAGCTGGATAATCAAGGTTGGTTGGGACGTCCGGCATCGGCAGTCGTAGTCAAGGCTGCCCAGGATATTGATTTCGAGAAGTGCCGTTTCCAGCATTTGGGCTCTACAGGTATTGATTATGAATGGGCCACCGGTGGAGGACGTATAAACGGTTGTCTTTTCCGTGATATTGCCGGAAACGGTATTGTAGCGGGCAGTTTCAGCCCTGCCGCTCACGAAACACACAAATCATTTCCGATTTCTCAAATACATCACAAAGATTAATACGCACGTTAGCAGCTCTGCCACGGGCACGGCGAGCCATATGCCGCTCACCCCGCACAGCTTGGGCATCAGCCAGAAGCACAGCAGCATGAGCACATAGCCGCGCATGGCCGTGATGAACATGGCGGCAGCGTCGCGCTCAACGCTCTGACAATAGCCTATGGCCACGATGTTGACGGCAAACGGCACGAAGCCCAGCGCAAACAGGGGCATGCCGCCCACGGCTATCGTGTTGGCAGGAAAGCCTGCCGGAATGAACAGCGACACTATGTCCGGCGCGAAGAAATACATTATCAGCAGAAACATCACGCCGCTGCCAAGGGCCGTAAACAGAGCCATGCGCAAGGCAGAGCTTACCCTCCGGGTGAGCTGCGCGCCGTAGTTGTAGCTCAGTATGGGCTGAGCCGACTGCGCTATGGCGTTATACACCATGAAGATTATCGGGAAAACATAGCACGCTATGCTGTAGGCCGCCACGCCGTCCTCGCCGAGATAGGCTATGAACACATAGTTGCCGGCAAACATCATGGTGGCGATGGCCGCCTCGCAGAGCAGCGACGGGAAGCCCAGACGGCACATATAGCCCACGTTGCGGCGCGTCATTCGCAGGCTGCGCAGATGGGTCTTAACGCGGCATAGCCTTATGGTGCGCCCCATCATCAGCATATACCACAGCACCATGCCGGCACCGGCTATATAGCCAAGACTGGTGGCCACGGCCGCGCCTATCACGCCCCAGTGGAACACAAAGATAAAAAGATAGTCGAGAACGATGTTGAGCAGCGCCGGCACCACGTTGCACATCATGGCGTAGCGCGGCGAGGCGTCGAGCCTTATGTAGAACATTCCGGCGCTGAGCATGGCGCTGAACACAAAGAACGGCACGGCACCGTAGATATACTCGACGGCAGGCACGAGCAGACGCTCAGAGCTGCCAAGCAGGCATGCCACGCCGGGCGCACGCCACACGATGAGCGCACTGAACGCCGCCACCAGCATGCTGAGGGCTATCACGGCCTGAGTGACGTTTATGCGCGCCGTCTTCGGCTTGCCGTGAGACAGATGGATAGACGCCACCACCGACGCGCCCACGCCGAACATAAGTCCGATGCCGGTATTTATAAGAAACAGCGGCGCAACGATATTCACCGCCGCCAGAGCATCGCTGCCAAGGCCGCGGCCAACGAATATGCCGTCGGTAATAACGAAAAGGGCCGACGACACCATGCCGAGCAACGTGGGCATGAGCAGCTTGCTGAAAAGGCTTGACACCTTTGTTGTTCCGAAATCTATACTGTCCTTCATCATACTTTACGGTTGTTAGTTGTTGATATCGGGGCGCAAAAGTAAGTGTTTAAAAACGAAAGGCAGTTAACAATTGGTAATTTCTGCGGCTGACGGGGGATTTAATGACTGAAAAAGCATGTTTTTCACACGAAAAACATTGCAGCAACGGCTGCCGGAAGGATAAACAGGGGCATAAATCTGTACTCTTTTTGTTTATTTTCCTATTCAAACATATACTTGTTTTTACTTATATTTACTGTATAAAGGGACGTCTCGCAGAAATTCGTATTGACGTTGATATTCCTCAATACGACGAGGGCTGATACTTTTTTCTCCATTTCAGAATAATCAAGGGAACCATTGACCTTTGCAAGTTCAATTGCATAACGTATGAATCATCGTGTATCGTTTGGATGTGTACGATTTGGATATGTCGACAACCATATCTCCTTCAATTCGTTTAATTCCATAATTATCTAATAATGTTAATTCTATCAATTAATTAGAAATAAGTTATTTTATTTCTTTGTGTTTCTCTAAATACTCTAAAAATTTAACTCTAAATTTTGTTGTAGGATGCGTACTTTTATCGTTGTAAAATTTATCATTATCATATCCTATGGTTTTAAGAGCGTTAATGTATTCTTTTTCATCTAAGCCTAGCCATTGCAAATAGCGGAAAGCTATTATGTCTGCCTCTATTTCTTGCTCTCTTGAATATTTATATTTATATTTTACTGCTTCATTTTCTGCTTCTTCTATAAGATTATTCATTCTTTCATTAACATCATCCCATGATTCATTTCCAACAGCACCATTAGCTTGCGCATAAGCATTTGCAGTTGCATCTATAGCAGAAACAACGCCGGATATAATTTTATTTCTGTTTTCTCGCTTTCTGAATCTATAGGCATTATCTAATGAATGCTGTAAAAAGAAGTGTGCAGCCTCGTGTGCGCATATGCCAACCATGCCAACAACTGATATACTATCGCACATTATAGCCCCAGTGGTTACATAAATTTTCCCATTAGGGCAGGTATAAGCATTTATTGCATCACTATTTATGATGTATATTTCAGCTTCAGGAAATACAGATTTAATACCTATGTAATTCATTAAAGTATCAGCAACAAATTTATAATCGTCGTTTATTGATAAATTACTATAATATTCATTACTCAATAAACTTGCATTATATAAATCATTCTGTGCTTTTAATGCAGAAGTTTTTTCCTGCGTTATCGCTTTATATAGTTTGTTCAATCTCTTATTATTTCTCCAAACCGCATTCCAAAACAAATCAGATTTACTATTATCCAGATTATTTACATACTTGTAAATATCAAATTGATAAATCAAATCTTCAAATTCATCTCTTTGAGCAAATAATAATTGTGTTTGCAATACGCAAATACAAATCAATACAAAATTTTTCATATTCTATCAAGTTTTTTTACAATAAGTCTTACGTTATTCTAGTTATACATGTGGCGCATTGCCCTTCTAAAACCTTTACTTGTTGCCTCTTTTATAGTCCAAGCATAAAACTCTCCAGCTTTTTTTATTTCAGTCCTATAATACTGTTGGTCAAAAGGCAAATGATAAATTTTTTCGCCATTTGTACCTATATTGCACTTTATCATCGGATATTCGCCTTTTGATATGTTCCATACACGTACACCAAGTTTTTGTGCAAATTTTTGTGCCATATCAGAAAGTCTTGTTGTAGTTGCAATAACAGGAATTACATTTTCTTTAAACAAATTCCGTTTTAACTGATATTCCATCGCAGTACCAAATATTTGACATATAACATTCTCATGTACTTCTTTTGTTTTTGCCCAATATTTACATTGTATTATATAAGTCGATATTGCTCCAGAAGCATCTATGGCGTGTAGCTATTATATCACGACCCAAATCATCAAGTCCGTTAAGACTTCCGAAAGGTATTGTACTAAAATGATATTTAACCCTTAACAAAAAATCAACATACATTTCATATTCTATACCAATTTCCCAATTTGATTTAGTTCTTTTCTTATACCTATCTAATGCCAATTGGTTCCGTTCATCCACACTTAACTTTGTCCATTCTTCATCTGACAAGTAATCTCTTGCATGATCCGTGTTTTCTGCTAATTCGTTATAACTATTTACTTTGTCAAGCGATTGTAAAGCTTCTTCATCATCCACATATTTTTGAAGTTCTGGGAATGTTTTTAGCAAAAACTCATATTTATAAAGCATTTCCTTGTATTGAATAATAATATCTCTAGTTTCAGCTTTCATGGATTTAATAGCCTCAGAAGCACTAAGCGCAGGATGACTTTTATATCTTAAATATGACGACATCTCATCATACACATAAGAACGCATATCAGCAGCTAAAGTAGCAGAATATCTAAATGGAGCTTTTATAACTAAAAGGACATTCATTTTCTTTTTTTGTTTCAATAGAGTATCATTTTTTTCTTTGTACTCATTTTGTAGTTTTGTGCTTTCACAACTAATCTTATTTGTAAGTTCCTTATGTTTTTCCTGATATTCTATTTCTAAATCAGATTTTTTCTTTTCGTATTCACATTCTATCTTCTTAATTTTATCCTTTTGTTTGCTTAATTTTATTCGATAAATAACAAAAAGAACAGTACAAACAGTAATGGGTATAGCGTGCGTATACAAAAATCCATTCTTATGCGCATAAAGATAAGGCATAAATATTAATAACACTATACTTGCAACATAGGACAGTCCTGCAATAGTATAAAATAATTGAACTAAACAACAACCGTCAAAATCATCATTATATCGTCCCATTTATTATAAAATTTCTTTTGTTCCTTTCTTAAACTTTCAAACAATATGATGATTAAAAGTGAATTTACAATAATTATTTATTTCAATTAAAATCATAGTTATACATAATTTATCTATGTAAAATTTATTATTTATATGGCTGCTGCAGCGAAATAAAAACATAAATTCGGCTTCAGTACACTCAGATAATGCCGCTACTAACGGCATCACTCGGCCATGCGCTCCTCGTTGAGAGCCTCCCTTATATAGTCGTTGTCGAAGGTGAACACGTGGTTGAGAATGCCGAACGACACGGCTCTCGACTTGCCCTCGATGTTGATTGTACCTATGGAGAAGAGATAATAGTTGTCTACATCCAGAAACTGGCTTACGGCCATGTTGACCACGCCCGAGGCAAATATGTTGCTGAACATGCCCCAGAAGCCCGACGCGCCGCTGCTCTGGCTTATGGCCGCGCTTATCTCGCCAGCCACGGCTTCGCAGTGCTGTTCGCGCGTAGGACAGGTTACGGTGAGCGCAAAGGCTATGACAACGGCCACCACTATGCCTGCCACGCGGCCGCCGATGTGCCTGCGGCGAGGCTCATATATTATCTCTTCGGCATCGTCGGCCCTGCCCGACGTGCCGCTGCCTCCGCC
>ENA-OPAG01000127-OPAG01000127.1-human-gut-metagenome-genome-assembly--contig:-NODE-127-length-44706-cov-11.056393_pt1 | contig 44706 bp, 37 predicted proteins | sample MGYA00241053_ERZ501422 | MGnify/ENA primary metagenome ERZ501422 (study PRJEB25962, sample SAMEA2042619) | human gut metagenome | biome: human gut; feature: human-associated habitat; material: faeces... | reverse complement strand
TTAAAAAAATATACTTTATTTTCCATCGTATTGCTCCTGTTTCTCTTTTAATTTACTTAACTGTTTCTGAATGTCATCAAGCTCTGCTCTTACAGGATCCGGTAAATGAATCTGATCAAGGTCTTTGTTAGGAAGCCTTATATCATCACATTTAACCACTCTGCCCGGTATTCCCACAACTGTTGAATTAGGAGGAACTTCCTCAAGAACTACGGAACCTGCACCTATCTTGGAACCTGCACCTATTGTAAATGAACCGAGTATTTTGGCCCCTGTACTTATCATAACATTATCACCGATAGTAGGGTGCCGCTTGCCATGTTCCTTGCCTGTGCCTCCGAGAGTTACTCCCTGATAAATCGTAACATTGTCGCCGATTATAGTTGTCTCCCCGATTACAACACCATGTCCGTGATCGATAAAAAGACCTTTTCCAATCTGTGCGCCCGGGTGTATTTCAATTCCGGTCTTTCTTGCAGCCTTCTGCGAGATTTTTCTTGCTTTATAAAATTTACCTTTGAGGTAATATTTGTGTGCCTTTCTATATTCCCATATAGCCCAGAAACAAGGATAAAGAAATACTTCCCTGTTGGATTTCATTGCAGGGTCCCTGTCTTTTATGACCTCTATGGATTCTTTAACATATTCTATGAATTTCATGATATCTCCTTAATATTAAGAATTTCTGCTGCAACATCCCTTACAGGATTCACAGTCAGCAATTCTGTCATTCATAATATCATTATATACAATATTTTCAACCTTGCTAATCATTGCCACCGCCTGGGCTGATATTCCAAGTCCCTCTCCGGTAAATCCAAGTCCCTCTTCAGTCGTCGCCTTTACGCTTACCCTGTCTATGTCAATCTTAAGTGCATCCGCAATATTCTGTCTCATAGCCGGTATATACGATGCCATTTTAGGCTTCTGTGCTATTATAGTGCTGTCTACATTGTCTATAACATAATGATTATCTTCTAACATCTCTCCGACTTTTTCCAGAAGATAAAGGCTTGATACCCCCTTATATCTTTCATCACTGTCAGGAAAATGCTTTCCGATATCTCCCAGTGCCACTGCTCCCAAAATTGCATCTGATATGGCATGCAGGAGAACATCAGCATCCGAATGTCCCAAAAGTCCTAATTCGTATGGTATCTCAACTCCGCCTATTATCATTTTTCTGTCAGGTACTAATCTGTGAACATCATATCCCGTTCCAATTCTCATATCAAATCCTCTTTCTATATATACAAACCATAGTTATTTCATTTTACAACGAAAAGAACCCTTGATTAATAATCAAGGGTTCTTCTTAGTAGCGGAGAAGGGAGTCGAACCCCTGACACCATGGGTATGAACCATGTGCTCTAGCCATCTGAGCTACTCCGCCATATAGAATTATCTGAATAAATGGGACCTACAGGGCTCGAACCTGTGACCCTCTGCTTGTAAGGCAGATGCTCTCCCAGCTGAGCTAAGATCCCAAAATTCATATCTATATCGCAGTGCTTTTCGCAACCTGCTTGACTATTATATTACCAAAGTCTTAACTTTGTCAACACTTTTTTTTATAAATTATCTAATTTTTTATTTCACCTATATTTTCTATGTCCCAAAGCAGAATCATACGCTCGTTTTTGTCATTAACTGCTTTAATACATAACGTCTGGTCAACTACAAGATAATCTGCATCCAGCACCTTATAAACCGTAGGAATAACAATCTCGTTACTGAGTACGCCTCTTCCCACGTTGTAAAAACGCAGCTTCGTACCCGCTATATATTCGTCCGATGTAAGAAGATAGGGACTTCCGCTGTAAAATTTCATATTATTCTTTTCATGTGCATCATCAAGTGTAAAAATATCTTTAAGTCTCGGTCTGCTGAAATTGTATACATACACATCAGCATCTTCTTCTCCCGATGTCGTGAGATAAGCATCTCCCGCACAATACAGTCCATTTTCTGCCTTACAGATTATCGTTCTTTTCTGATTTCCGATATCAAGTCTTTCGTAAAACGAACCTTTATCTCCACTGCAAAGAACAGCTATGTAATTTCCGTTATTCTCTATATATTCTACCTGTACATCCTTGTAAACGTCATCATATTCATATACAGAAACGATTTTACCCGTATTAATAATGTATTTGTATATATTATTATCGCCTTCCACTGTACAGTATAAACAGTCTCCTCCGTCGGAAACCGCAAAACTTTCCATTTCTAAATCAAAAACAAGATTTTCAAAACTGCCGTTCAAAACATCATAAGAGGTGAAATATCCGTTGACATAATCATACGAATACACAAATCCCGTGCCTGTAACATTTAATGTTGTATCCATCGAAACAGCTTTATCAGTCTTTAAAGAGCTCACTTCACTACCTGTAGAAATCTTATATGCAGATAAAACCGACTCTTCATCACCTGTATACAGTACAAGCAATCCGTCGTCTCCGTAAGCTTCTATGTCCACAAGGCTGTATCCTTCCTTTGAATAAATATCGGTGGCATCATATAATGAGTTCACAGCTTCAAGAGGTTCTCCGGCAATTTTTTTATCAAAACGTGTTATGTTGGATTCAGATGTTTCGGTAGGGTCGGTGAATGTAATCGACGTTTTATTCCCACATGCCGTAAGCGAAATAGTCATTGCAACAAAAACCATTGTAAAAAGAATTTTTTTACGCATACCATAATACCTCCTGATTTACTTATTTAATACAAAGGTCCTGTCCGATATCCTATAGACAAGATTTAATGACATTATAACCATAACCGAAGTCAGGGTCCCGGACACAACAACAAATATAATACTGTCTGCCCTTACAAAAATACATCCATAGCAGAGTGCATACATCAAAAGTGATGGCATATAATATCTGAAACTTCTTACAGTTCCGTCTGCATTATAAGGCTGGAACATATAATATGTAAATAATCCAAATATTGAAAAAAACAGTCCCATAAAAACAATGCATATAATAATCTGTGCGGTAATCACATACACCTGACATATACATCCCAGAATAAAATAAGAAGCAGCCAGCGCTATTATAGGAACCGCATTTATTTTTAAAATATTATAAAGACAGAATATAAAATTACCGGCAAGTCCCTCTCCCGTGTTGTCCTTTCTCAATATATGTATATCGCAATTTGTAAACAAATCCCTGCAATACCCGGAACAATTGCAAAGGCAATACATAACTAAAGCAAGCAAAGGCAATGAATACGATATAACTGTCCCGACAGCATCCTTGTTGCCCATTTCAATAGCAAGAACGCCAAGTACAAAGAAAATTGCTATAATTATAACTTTAATCATATTATTATATATTGCTTTTCCCGATGTTCTTTTAAAATAAAGATGAAAAAGTCTCTTATCTCCGGTATAGGATTTCATTCCTTCATTGGAATTATAAGATATCCAGTCTTTTTCTCCATCTTCTGTTTCATCAAACTGTTCTTCCGTATATACTCTTGATATAATCTTTTCGTAATTTCTGTAGGTCCATACATAATATGTAAAAACACTTCCGGTTCCAAGTATTGCAGCCACCCATATAGAATCAAAGATTCTTATATATGCAGCGGGAACGCAGCCTCTTACATAAGGGACAAAATATGCCACAAACAATCCGGCTAACATAAGCAGGAGAAATGCGCCTTTATGGTCTGCAAACCTCTTACCGGTCATCTTAAAGATAAGTATGTTAATGCATTCCCCGACACTCCTTGACAGGCATATAATAATCACAAGATAAAAAGCTTTAACATAATTCATGCCAAGAATTGTAAATGCGCTCCAGAATCCAAGCAGTTCCGTAATAAGCCTGTATATAAATTTCACCCTGAAATATATCACCGGTCTGACTCTTAATATTTTTATTGTACAATAAGAATCTTTATTAACATCAAAAATGCTCGAATGTATAATCGAACCTATCACGCAGGTAAGAACCAGTGTAAAAAACACAAAGCAGTCTTCCGTTGAAAAACCGGAAGTTCCCACTATCGTGATTTTTGAAAAAACCAGCTTTGGTACATACATAAATACCATTACATAAGCATAAATTTTTATAATCTTCCATAAGAAAAACAAGAGTTCACCGGTGACAAACAAGCTTGCCTTTTCCCTGCTCTCGTTTTCTTTTTCTTTATAAAAAGGCAGATCTGCTATAATATTTCCAAGCATATTCGCATGTCTTACAGCTTCTATCCTGATACATTGGAGATATTCTTTAATCATTACCGGTTTCCTCACTTCCACTTAGAACGGTTCTGACATCCTCTGCCGGCAATGACAGAATGTGTCCGTCCTCAAAGCATAAAAATTCATCACAGAATGCCTCAGCTATATCAGGATTTTCCGTCGCAACAATAACAATACGATCTTTTTTAAGGTCATCTATAATTGCTTTCATTCTGTTAATGCGTCTCTTATTGCTGTTCTTAACCGGCTCATCAAATATTATAACGGACGGTTTTAACAAAATAACAGCCAATACCTGTATCTTACGTTTTTCATTATAAGAATATTCTTTTATAAGGTTGTTTCTCTTCGCAACATTAAGCCCGACCATATCAAAATAATCATCAGCCGTTTTGCTTTCTGTTACACAAAGAGGATGTATTTCTATAAGATAATCAAAAAATTCATAACCTGTCATATATTCCGGAACAACCGCAGAATCCGCAACGATTCCGAAATCGCTGTACTTTGTTCTATGCTCTTTCCAATCAGCTTCAATACGGATATATCCTGAATCTATGCCCGTTTCCCCGCATATACACTTGAGGAATGTAGTCTTGCCGTCATCTTTATTTCCTACTATTCCGTATGAAATACCATGGGAAAACGAAAATGATGCACCATCAAGTATAGTCTTATCGCCATATTTCTTCTTTAAATCACGAACTACAAGTCTCAAAATAATATCCTCCGTAAAGCTATATTTATTATATTTTACCCCTTTAATTATTTTTTGTAAACTGAATTTAGTTATTGGATTTTTCCAAATTAATATGTTATAATAGCTAAGTTTATTTTACATATGAAAGGACAGACGTAATGAAAGCATTTTTCAAAAAATGGTGGCATGGATTACTGGCTCTTTATACTTTTATATATATGCCATGTTTTATTTATCTGGAAAGACATGTTACCGAAGAAACCGGATTTCATGCAATCCATTGTGCTTTAGATGATCATATTCCGTTTGTGGAATATTTCATTATTCCATACTATTCATGGTTCATCTTTATGGCATTTTTTATCATTTACTTTTTCATACGTTCCCAGGGTGAGTGTGTAAGAATGGGGGCTGCCCTTATAATCGGCATGTCAATTGCCGTAATTATATATTTTGTATTTCCTAACGGGCTTGCCGATTTCAGACCGGAGACTTTTCCCCGCGACAATTTCTGTACAGACCTTGTAAAATTACTGCATAAAGCCGACACTCCGACCAATGTCCTGCCAAGTCTGCATGTATATAATACTTTGGTTATAGAATTTGCCGTATTTAATTCAAAGACCTTCGGCAGACATAAGAAAAAAGTATGCATCATAACAGCAATCTGGGGCTTATTAATATGCGTATCAACGGTTTTCTTAAAACAGCATTCAGTATATGACGTATTGGCTGCAATAGTTCTTGCCGCAATCATTTATCCGATAACATACAAAACAAAATTTTTCAAAAAAATCCAGTAAAAAATAATGCACATCCGATACCGGCACCGGCAAAGGATGTGCATTTTTAAGTATATATTTAGTTAAAATTAAAAATCTTCTTAACAATTCTATATATTCCCGTTGTAAGTAACCTTCCTGTTCTTCCCGGAATATTTATAAAAAATCCCATAGGATTTCTCTTAAGTTTTCTGTAGGTCTCAGGATGAGAGCTCTTAAGATATTTCCATAAATCTTTTTTCTTCTCATAATTCTCTTCCTTTTTGGAAAGATAACACATTACTGAAGAAATTGCCGTTATTATTTCAAGATAATGCTGCATATACTTCCTGCATTTACTGCTTTCAATAATATCCGGATTATAATAATCAATAAGGAGTCTGTTGACCATTAACTGCTGGTCTATTCTTTTAATCATGACATTTTCGTGTACAGACTGGTCATCCCTTCCGATAAAGTACCAGTAAAAATTAACATCCGCATAATACATGCTTTTGACATAAGGGAATGGCTGGAAAACAAAAATATTATCCACATAGAAAGTATGTTTTGGGAGTACAAGTCCACACTCTCTCAATAACTCCGTCCTATAAATTACAGAATGCATTATTATGTACTGGTCCTGTCTGAAATGACCCATATCTTCCCATGTAAAATATGTATCCGTAGGGAGAATGCTTGTATATCTCATAACTTTCTTACGCTTAACACCTGCTTTATCGTATACATAATTGGATATAAGCATATCAAGAGGATGTTCTTCAAGAATAGCCTTACGCATAATATCAAGCAGTTTAAGATATGCTTCCCTGCCGACTCTGTCGTCACTGTCAACTACCTTGAAAAAATATCCTGCCGCGTTCTTAAGACCTGTATTGACAGCTTCTCCGTGCCCGCCGTTTTCCTGATGTATTACTTTACATATTCTTGGATATTTCTTTTCGTAATTATCAGCAATTTCTGCAGTTCTGTCTGTAGAACCGTCATCTACTATGATAATTTCTACATCCTCACCGCCCACAAGCAGGGATTCTATACATCTTTTCATATATGCTTCTGAATTATAACAAGGAACTGCTATTGAAAGTATTTTTTTCATAATAACCTCTCTCCAACAAAAGATTTCATTTTATTTTTATATTTTAGTACGTTTAACCTTATTGTCAATGACGAATAAGATAACAAACAATATGGCAAGTGTCACAACAGATACGAGTGCCAACAATCCCACTGTAAGATTAAATTCTACTCCGGGAAGGAAATTGGTAAGCATAACCGATATGAAATTTGCCGAAACATGGAAAATTACCGGTGCCCATATCGTCTTGAAAATCTCATAAATAAAAGCAAGTATCACTCCGATTGGGAATGCATACACAAACTGCACAAGATTGCCGTGAATAATTCCAAATACCAGACCAGATATAACCATCGCCCATACTGCAGGTGTTACATTCCTCAGACGTTTAAAAATAAGTCCCCGGAATAAGAGCTCTTCCACTATCGGTGCCGCTATTGCAGATGCCATTATCTGTACAAAAAGATTACCTGAATAAGTAATTTTCTCTACAGCCTGATATGCTTTGGAAAATTTCTCAATTCCGGATAGCGAAACAAGTCCGTTAAAACCTATAGCCGCACATATTCCTGCAGGTACAAGCAGAATAAGCCATGTCTTACGGTAATCCGTATATTTAAAATCTCTCTCATAGTATACGTCAAGTCTCGTATCCACTTTCATTATCCAAAGATAAAGCGGAATAAGAACAACACCTCTTATAAGGGTAAAATACAATGCTTTCCCTGTAAGAAATGCTGTAGCTGCGTCAACTATTCCCTGTTCACTCAGATTCTCAAATGCACCACTTTGTATCTTAACCGCAAAATATGCTATGGTTGCACCCAGCTCTATAACCAATTCCACTCCTAAAAAAATAAGCAGTGGATAAATAAGTCTCCATATAAGACTTCCTGTTCGTTCTCTTTTCATATATATTCCTTATAATAAACTTGAAAGGTCCATATCAATATCCTGTGTGACCGGAATTCCTTTATCTTCGCACTGTGCCACTTCAGGGATAATAGGAATCCTTGCAATAACCGTGGTGTTAAGCTCCTTAGCGAGCTTTGCAACTTTGCTTTTTCCGAATATTTCATATATTCTGCCACAGTCTTCACACTTAAAATAACTATAGTTTTCAATAATTCCCAGTAAAGGAACTGACATCTTCGATGCCATATTAACAGCTTTCATAACTATCATTTTAACAAGATTCTGCGGAGATGTAACCATAACCACTCCGTCTATAGGAATTGACTGATATACCGTAAGCGGAACATCTCCTGTTCCCGGCGGCATATCTATAAGCAGATAATCAAGACTGCCCCATATTACATCACTGTAAAACTGTTTGATAATTGAGGCCACAACCGGTCCTCTGTATATGACCGGGGTCTCTTCACTGTCAAGCAAAAGATTCATTGAAATAATCTTTATGCCCTCCTGTGATACCATAGGATATATACCATTTTCATCAGATAATACCTTGCCGTGGATACCAAACATTGCCGGAACCGAAGGTCCCGTTACATCAGCATCCATTATTCCGACGCTGTATCCCATTGAAGCCAGCCTTCTGGCAATGAGCGCTGTTACCGTAGATTTGCCAACGCCGCCTTTACCGCTTATTATGCCGATAATCTTATGAATTGAACTCTCTTTATTAAGAGGAGCCTTACGAATTCCGCAGCTTTCCCTGCTCTTACATTCTTCACAGCCAGAATTACATTCGCTCATTCAATAATACCTCCTGCCGGAATATTTACATAGCCTCATGTAATATTATACCTCTTAATATAAATAAAATCAAATTTATCTTCTTTTTTTTCTTGATTTGAAGGACGGATTGGCAAGAATGCTTAAAAGATTAATAAATTCATTTTTAAAAGTCATTGAACCACCTGCTCCGTTTACTGTAGCTTTCGCCGCGTTTTCTCCCACATAATTAACTGTTCTGACTGCTGCTGCAACGCTTTCAACATTTCTTTCAATTGCAAGAAATCCTGCAATTATTACAGTTGACATACAGCCGCCTCCTGTTATTCCCTTAAAAAACGGTGTTCCACCGTGAACCTCATAAATGCTTTCCCCGTCGCTTACAAGGTCTGTTTCTCCCGAAACTACAATAATTGTATTATATTTTTTTGCCAGTTTTTTTAACATATCATCGGATATGCTTTCCCCATTTTTTGCATCCACGCCTTTAGATATTGTTTCATCCAGTGCAAGTGCCTTAATTTCCGAAACATTGCCCCTTATACATGTGGGATGACATTCTTCTATAAGTTTCAGGCACAGGCTGCGTCTGTAGGAAGAAGATGCAACACCCACCGGGTCTATCACCACGGGATGTCCCAGCGAATCCGCTTTTCTTCCTGCAATCAGCATTGCTTCAAAATTCTCAATCGCACCCATATTGCACACCAGTGCATCACTTCCGGAAGTTATTTCTTTAACCTCCATCTCATGATGCGCCATTACAGGTGACGCTCCTATCGCCAACAGGACATTGGCGCAGTCATTAACTGTCACAATATTGGTTATGCAATGTATTATCGGTTTCTTTTCAGCAATTTTTGAAAAAATATCAGCCCATGCCATAATAAATCCTCCTAAGAGTTCAGTTCACTCTTTATTTTATCCAGTACACCTGTCTGTTTAAGCGGTACGGTTATTAATACTGCTAACAAAGTTCCTCCCGCTGTACTTATAAGAAAAGGTACAACAAATGTGAACAAAGCCGCACCCTTACTGCCCATTATAAATGCAGCCACAGGATATGACAACATCCCGCCTATAACGGCGGTTCCGAATACCTCTCCTATATAAGCCGCAGGTAATTTCTTTATATAATGATACAAAATTCCTGCTAAAAGTGCTCCGCACATGCTTCCGGGGAATGCAAGCAAGGTTCCTAACCCCAGAAGATTCCTTATAAGGCTTGATACAAATGCAGCCGCAACGCCGTATCCCGGTCCAAGTATAACGGCACAAAGCACATTTATAAGGTGCTGTACAGGTGCACATTTTGACCCGAAAACAGGGAATGAAAATAACGAGCCTACAACTGCCACGGCAGCAAAAACCGCGGTTAATACAAGTTTCTTTAATTTAATTTTTTCCATTTTTCCTTCTTCCCATTACCTTTAAGAATCCGGAATATCTTATTTTATCATAAATCCATGGTTCATCGGTCCGCTTCCTTTACCAAGGTCAAGCATGGCGTTAAGTGCTCCCGATATATACTCTTTTGCTTTCTTTACAGAATCTACAAGTGAAAAACCTTTTGCAAGATTAGCTGCAATCGCAGAGGAAAGGGTGCATCCCGTTCCGTGTGTGTTGGGATTATCAATTCTTTTTCCCTTAAACCATGTGATGTTTTTGCCGTCTGCTAAAAGGTCATTGGCATCATTGAGATTATGGCCTCCTTTGAGCAGGACCGCACAGTGATTTTCTTCCGATATTCTTACTGCCGCCGCCTCCATATCCTCTTTTGAGGAAATTTTCATTCCGGAAAGGACTTCCACCTCCGGAATATTAGGTGTCGCAACCGCAGCTATTGGTAATAATTCTTTTTTTAATGTATCGATTGCGTCGTCACTAATCAGTTTTGCCCCGCTTGTAGCTACCATTACAGGATCAAGGACAATATTCTTTGCTTTGTATTTTACAAGAGCGTCCTTTACTGTTTTAATAAGTTCCTTTGAGGCAATCATACCGATTTTGACTGAATCAGGATAGATATCCGTGAAAATACATTCCAGCTGTTCTTTTAAAAAACTGCTGCTCACCTCCATAATATCTTTTACGCCGGTTGTATTCTGGGCTGTAAGAGCTGTAACGGCACTCATGGCATATACGCCGTTTACCGTCATAGTCTTAATATCTGCCTGTATTCCGGCGCCTCCGCAGGAATCACTGCCTGCGATTGTTAATGCTGTTTTCATATCAGTATTTACCTCCATGCATTAATTTTGTATAGCGACATAAAGTGGTGCCCCCGGCATGCCGCTGTGTTTTATATATTCTTTAATATTCTGCGGAATTCTTCTGATGTACCGCAAATATCCGTTTCTGTAAGGATTCCGGAAATTACCGCCACACCTTTTATTCCTGTTTTTGCAAGTTTTGAAACATTTGAAAGGTTAATTCCTCCGATTGCCACAACGGGAATTGCAACACTCCTGCATATATTTTTCAACATATCAAAAGACATTGTTACTGCATCTTTTTTGGTACTGCTGCCAAATACTGCACCGCTTCCAAGATAATCGGCTCCCTGTTCCATGGCAGCCTTCGCCTGCTCCACAGTCTTTGCAGTTGCGCCTATTATTTTTTCTTTTCCGAGTATCCGTCTTGCCTCTTCAATTCCCATATCAGACTGTCCAAGGTGGACTCCGTCCGCATCGGTTTCAAGTGCCAGTCTTACATTATCGTTAATGATAAAAGGAACCTTGTATTCATGACACAGTTTTTTTATTTCAAAAGCTTCTTTTTTCAGTTCTTCGTATTCCATATTTTTCTCACGAAGCTGTACCATTGTCACTCCGCCGTCCAACGCTGCTTTTACACATTCGCAAAGATTTCTGCCTCCGGCAGCTTCTCTGTCCGTTATCAGATAGAGCAAAAGATTATTCTGATTCATTTTATTTTCCTACAATATATCAATATATTCACCGTTAAGTGCTTTATTCATGCTTCTTACAGCACAGAACTTTCCGCACATGCTGCAGGTATCGCTATGGTCATCCTCAGGTTTACGGCTGTCTCTTATCGCTTTTGCCGTTTCCCCGTCTATCGCACATTCAAACTGTGCATCCCAGTCAAGAACGCGTCTTGCGTCTGCCATTTTATCATCAATATCCCTTGCGCCCTTAATTCCCTTGGCTATATCTGCCGCATGTGCTGCTATCTTAGAGGCGATAATGCCCTGTTTTACGTCCTCCACATTAGGAAGTGCAAGATGTTCCGCAGGTGTTACATAGCATAAAAATGCGGCTCCATTCATAGCTGCGACAGCGCCTCCGATTGCCGCTGTTATATGGTCATAACCCGGTGCAATATCCGTTACAAGTGGTCCAAGTACATAAAATGGAGCTCCCATACATATCGTCTTCTGAACCTGCATATTGGCTGCAATCTGGTCAAGAGGAACGTGTCCCGGTCCTTCAACCATAACCTGCACATTATGCTCCCATGCTCTCTTTGTAAGTTCACCAAGTCTTACAAGTTCTTCAATCTGGCATACATCCGTTGCATCTGCAAGACAACCCGGTCTGCACGCATCTCCCAATGAAATTGTCACATCATATTTTTCACAAATATCAAGAATCTCATCATAATATTCGTAAAACGGATTTTCATTACCTGTCATGCTCATCCATGCAAATACAAGGCTTCCGCCTCTGCTTACGATATTCATTTTACGTTTATGATTCTTAATCTGGTCTATTGTTTTTCTTGTTATTCCGCAATGGAGTGTCACAAAATCCACACCGTTTTTGGCGTGAAGTCTTACAACATCTATAAAATCTTCCGCTGTTAGTGTGGACAAATCCCTCTGATAATGGATTACACTGTCATAAACAGGCACCGTTCCTATCATTGCCGGACATTCCGATGTAAGTTTTTTGCGGAAAGGCTCTGTATTGCCGTGGCTTGACAAATCCATTATTGCCTCTGCTCCCATATTAACGGCACTCATTACTTTCTGAAGCTCTATGTCATAATCCTTGCAATCCCTTGACACGCCAAGATTGACGTTTATCTTGGTTCTTAACATACTTCCTACGCCTTCGGGATTGATACACTGATGGTTAATATTGGCAGGTATTACAACTTTACCTTCTGCCATATAACCCATAAGCTTTTCCAGCTGCATTTTTTCTTTTTCTGCCACAATTTTCATCTGTGGTGTTGCAATCCCTTTTCTGGCGGCATCCATCTGTGTTGTATATTCTCTCATATCTTTGCTTACCTTTCCGTAAAATAAAAGACAGAACTACATAAGGATAGTGTCTGTCTGTCAAAACAAAATATCTCCCTACGTTGGCATTATCCAAATCAGGTTATGGGTATAATCTCAGCCCCCAAGGGCACCCCGTTTTCTATAACATTATATCAAAGTAAAATTAAGTTGCAATAAAAAAATAAAATATTTATACTGATTACAGTATTTTTTATTGGAAAGGACAGGTTATGCTTTATTATTTTACGGATTTAAAAAATATAACTAAAGAACAGCTTGACAGTTTAATGCCTCTTCTTCCACCTGAGCGGCTAAAGCGTGCTCTAAAGTATAAGTTTCCTGAGGACAGGCTTGCCTGCGTAATTGCATACCTTCTTTTCCTGTACGGCTACCGCACCGAATACAATCTGACGGACACCCCTGATTTTGATATTTCACCGGATGGCAAACCCTACCTGAAAAGCCACCCTGAAATCTATTTCAACATAAGTCATTGCAGCAAAGCCGTTATGTGTATTTTTGATTCGTCCCCTGTCGGCATCGATGTGGAAACCGTCCGCAGAGTTCCTGCTTCAATGCTTGCCAAAATCTGTTCTCCCGATGAATTGAATACAATCCGGTCTTCAGATGCTCCGGAGGCTGATTTTTGCCGTATCTGGACTTACAAGGAAGCTGTTTCAAAGCTTTCCGGTGACGGCGTATTCAAGAGTCTCCGTAAATCTCCTGCCAAATCCTTATTCACCCATCAGGATGCTTTACTACCCGATGTGTATTTTACGGTTGCATCTGACAGCAAAATTAACTTAACTGCAAGGGAGCTTACTTTGAGCGATTTTGAGTTGTTTGGGTAGAGCGGTGTGGGACGGGAGTGTGGGCCGGCAATGTGGGACGGGAGTGTGGGCCGGGAGTGTGAGCTAGGAGTGTGGGCTGGGATTCTCTACCTTTTTCGGCTGTTTTTTGCTGTTTAGGTAGAGATTTCTGGGCGGTGGCTGCGGGATTCTCTACCTTTTCGGCAGGTTTTTGCTGTTTGGGTAGAGATTTACAGTCGGCCGCTGTGGGATTCTCTACCCTTTTCGGCTGTTTTTCGCTGTTTGGGTAGAGATTTACGACCGGCGGCTACTGGAATCTCTACCTTTTCGGCAGGTTTTCGCTGTTTGGGTAGAGATTCCTGGACGGCGAAACTGGGATTCTCTACCCTTTTCGGCTGTTTTTCGTTGTTTGGGTAGAGATTTACGACCGGCGGCTACTTGAATCTCTACCTTTTCGGCTGATTTCCCCGATTTGGGTAGAGATTTACATCCGGCGGCTATTGGATTCTCTACCCTTTTCAGCCGTTTTTCGCTGTTTGGGTAGAGATTTCTGGACGGCGGAACTGGGAATCTCTACCCTTTTCGGCCGATTTTCGCTATTTGAGTAGAGATTCCTAGACGGCAGCTGTGGGATTCTCTACCTTTTCGGCCGATTTTCGCTGTTTGGGTAGAGATTTACGACTGGCGGCTACCGGAATCTCTACCCTTTTCGGCTGATTTCCCCGATTTGGGTAGAGATTTTCAACCGGCCGCTGTGGGAATCTCTACCTTTTCGGCTGATTTTCCCTGTTTGGGTAGAGATTTAAATCCGGCGGCTACCGGAATCTCTACCCTTTTCGGCCGATTTTCGCTGTTTGGGTAGAGATTTACGACCGGCGGCTATTGGAATCTCTACCCTTTTCGGCTGTTTCCCGCCTTTTGGGTAGAGATTTCTGGACGGCGGCTACTGGAATCTCTACCCTTTTCGGCCGATTTCCCCGATTTGGGTAGAGATTTTCAACCGGCGGCTACTGGATTCTCTACCCTTTTCGGCTGTTTTTCGCTGTTTGGGTAGAGATTTACATCCGGCGGGGCGTGGGTGCACGGGTGTTGCATCCCACATCCCACGCATTTAATGACAGCAACCCACTCAATGCCTGCGCCTGCCCCGTGTTGCATCCCACATCCCACACGCTTTATTGCAATAAAAAAACTTTGGTTACACTTTTTAACTATGCGTAACCAAAGTTCTGTGATTTACTATTATTTTTCAACAAATGTAACAGGACATCCCAATCTGTAGTGACCTTTTATATATTCAGCGATTGCGTGTGAACAGTATACCGTTGTTGCCTCTGTATTGCTGTCCATATCATTGTTACCACACATGATTGCATCCAATTCGTATACCAGATTGGTTCCCGGTGCAAAAGTAATGCTGTCAAGATGATAGCAGCTATAGAAAGTCCTTCTCAAGCCCTGCATCGTTGATGGGAGAATGACTTTTTTAACAATCTGATTGCTTCTAAATGTGTTAAGTGCAGCTACAACCGGTTTGCCATTGATAGTATCAGGTACGATAACCTCCCTGTCAGTTCCGATATACTTCAACAGGCAATATCCCTTTGTCTTAATTCTGTTTTTAAAAGTATCGGCTATATCGATTGTCTCTCTTTCGCCTTTTTTGTTGATAGAATCGCTTGTGAGGACATCATCTGACTTACAATATACCCATGTGCCATCAGTTATTACACTGTAATGCTCATCAACATTATAAGTCCAATCATAATATGACTCGTTGTTGCGGAGGCCTTCTTCAGTGTCTTCTTCTTCATCAAAAAATTCCACGTCGGAAAAAGTTTCTCTTACAGGTGTTTCAACCGTTGATGCAAAAGTTTCTTTTGCGGTTTCTACTTCTGAACTAACATCATCATATTTACCTGCTGATACCGGACCATCTTCTTTTTCAGGCTCTGTAACCTTTTCTACTGCCGGTTCAGCGGTAACATCATCGATTTCTATTTCTTGAACTTCATCCGAAAAATCTTCATCATTTAATACAAAATTATCTCTCACCGGTTCTGCATCAACCGGTTCTGCAATAAATTCCCTGTCAAGTTTCCTATCAGATATATCAACAGGCTCGTCTTTAACTGACTCCCTGCCAACAACCACTGACTCAAATACAAACGCATCATCAGGTTCTGCTTCCGGCTCCCCGGCTACATCCTGCACACCCGCTGCTTCCGACTCCTCAGCTACATCCTGCACATCTGCTGTTTCCGGCTCCTCAGCTACATCCTGCACATCTGCTGCTTCCGGCTCCTCAGTTACATTCTGCACATCTGCTGTTTCCGGCTCCTCAGCTACATCCTGCACACCTGCTGTTTCCGGCTCCTCAGCTACATCCTGCACATCTGCTGTTTCCGGCTCCTCAGTTACATCCTGTGTCTCTGCTGTTTCCGGCTCCTCGGCTGATTCGTGCTTTGGCTTGAAATCTACGATAGGCTTTGCCTTGGATACGGACTGGAATTCCTCATCTTCTTCGTAAGAAATCTCTTCATCGTAAAAAGATGTGGCCTTGTCATTCTGTGGTTCGTTGTCCTCGTCCACAAAAATATCGTCCTCGTCTGCTGTGCTTTTCTTAGCGTGGTGGGATTCGTCCTTACTAAAAAGCGGAAGTTTTACAAGTTCATCCTTCAGGAAGCTGTTCAAACTCTGCTTTTTCTTCTTGCTCTTGCTGACTGCCACAATTGCTGTTGCAACTGCCGTAACTCCTAATACTATGGCACCGAAAGTACCAAATCCATGCTTGTCATTATCTTTCATGTCTGACCCTCTCCGTTCAAATAGTCTCAAAAATTAAGCTACCTCTATTATCGGATTTTTAGGGGGTATTTGTCAACTAAATTGAGTATTAAAATACCCTTTTTTCTTAAATTTTTTCATATAAATTATATAAGTAATAATAAGCGGTACGGCAGCACATACCCATGCAACCGGACCGGCAAAACATACACCGGAAAAACCTATCGCTTTTGGAAGCGTGTATGCGACTATAGACCTTGCTCCAAGCTCAAAAAATCCCGCAAGTAACGGCATTGTTGTCTTACCCATTGCCTGAAGAGCATTTCTGAAAATAAAAATCTGGAACAATGGAATATAGAAAAACATTGAAATATGGAGATAAGTCATTGCATGGGAAAGTATTAATTCATCCCCGCCTTTTATGAAAAGCCGGCTGATTGGTCTGCCGAAAATGAAAATAACACCCATACATAAAACTGCGCTTCCAACCGTAAAAAGACTCCATTTCAATATTCCGTTTTTAATCCTGTCATATCTGCCGGCACCTACATTCTGACCGACAAAATTTGCAACTGTTACGCCACCCGATATGCCAAACTGCATGATAAGCTGTTCCGTTTTACTGGAAGCCGTAAAAGCGGCAATGTAATTCTCGCCAAATACATTTACGGCACCCTGCAGGATGATTGTTCCGATTGCCGTAACCGAAAACTGGAACGCCATCGGAAGTCCTATGGTAAGGTGTGTCTTTATAATTCCCGGATTAATTTTAAAATCTTCTTTCTTTATATGAAGAACAGGGAACTTAACGGAAATATATACGATACACGCAATTCCGGCAACAAGCTGTGCAAGCACTGTAGCAATGGCGGCACCTGCAACGCCCCAATTAAATACGACTATAAAAAGCAAATCCAGACCGATGTTAAGGAGTGCTGAAAAAATCAGGAAATAAAGCGGGGTTTTGCTGTCACCAAGAGCCCTTAGTATACACGAAACGGCATTGTATAGCATAGGTGCAGCTATTCCTGCAAAAATAATAACGATATAATTATAGGACATATCAAAAATACCGTCCGGTGTGTTAATAAGCCTTAGAACCGGCTTGGTTATCAGCACCGAAAGTAAAGTGATAAACAATGTGATTCCGGACCACAACATAATGGCATTACATACGGAATTACGCATCTTGTCATAATCTTTTGCCCCAAAGCATTGTGCTATATGGACCGAAAAACCGCTTGTTATTCCTATAACAAACCCATTGACAAGGAAAAACATTGACCCGGTATTACCTACAGCAGCCAATGTACGGTTTCCAAGACATTGTCCGACAATAATTGTGTCGGCAAAATTATATATCTGCTGTACAAGATTGCCAATCAGCACAGGGATTGCATATTTTATCATAAGGCTGATTGGTTTTCCTGTTGTTAAGTCTTTTGCTTTTGACATTACATTCTCTCCGGTGCCTCGATACCAAGCAAGTCAACACATGTCTCTAACACATCTTTTGTAAGTCTTATAAGTGCAATATAACCTTTCTTTTTATTTTCATCTTCTTCTGAAAGAATCTTTGTTTCATGATAAAAATGGTTAAAAGCATTGGAAAGATCATATACAAATTTACAAATTTTGTGAGGTGCACTTTCTTCATATGCTGTCTTAATCATATCCTGCATGCCTGTGAGCACAAGCATAAGTGAACGTTCGCTCTCGCTCTCAGGGTTAGCAGTATGGATACCTGACACCATGCCTCCTGCATTTTCATATTTTTTAAGAATAGATTTAATTCGTACAATTGTGTAAAGGATATATGGACCTGTGTCTCCCTCAAAAGAGGTGAAACGATCAATATCAAATACATAATCCTTAGATGCCTGATTGGACAAATCACCGTATTTTAATGCGGCAAGTCCCACCATCTTAGCTGTATTTCTGGCTTCGCCCTCATCCACGGTACGGTTAGCCATAATTTTTTCGTATACCTTATCTTCAATTTCTTTAATGAGGTATTCAAGACGCAGTACACCACCCTGTCTTGTCTTGAAAGGTTTGCCGTCACTGCCATTCATCGTACCGAAACCGATAAACTTAAGTTCTGTATCAGGAGATACGATTCCTGCTTTTCTTGCCACACGGAAAAACTGTGTATAGTGAAGTTCCTGTCTCTTATCTGCAAGGTAAATGTATGACTTAGGTGCATATAATTTTTCCCTCTCGATAAGTGTCGCAAGGTCGGAGGTCTCGTAATTGGCTGCTCCGTCCGATTTCCGGATGATACATGGAGGAAGCTCCCTGCTGTCATTTTCCTCGGCTATGTCTACAACAATGGCACCCTGGCTTTCATGGGCTATTCCCCTGTCTACCATATCCTTAACCATATCAGCAATATATGGCTGGGCATCACTTTCACCCTTCCATAAATCGAAATGGACATTAAGGTTGTCATAATTTTTTTTCAAATCAGCAACCGACACATTGATAATGTGTTTCCAGAGGGCTGTGTATCCTCTGTGACCGTTCTGTAAAAGATATGTGGCATTCTGAGCCACTTTTTTATATTCGTCATCTTCTTTTGACTTGCCGCTGGCACATGGATAAATTTCCTCAAGCTCTGATATTGTAAAAGGCGCTTCCGCCGGATATTCACCTGTGAAATTATCATCAAAATATGGTAAATCCGGTTTACGTTCTTTGAGTTCTGTAATAATAAGTCCCATCTGGAGACCCCAGTCGCCAAGATGAACATCACCTATTGTCTTATAACCTGCAAATTTGCAGATTCTTTTTACACTTTCGCCGATTACTGCCGAACGAAGATGTCCGATATGAAGAGGTTTGGCTACATTGGCTCCGCCGTAATCAACAAATACCGTCTCATCCTTAGGTTCACAGTCACATCCAAACTTATCTTCCAAAGCCATGGCACGCACATAACCACCTATAAAATCTGCGCTCATTACCATGTTAATAAAGCCCGGTTTGATACATTCAACCTTCTCAAAGGCACTGTTGTCCTGTAAAATTGCAACCACTTCATCACCAATCATAAATGGTGCTTTCTTATATTCCTTTGCTGCTGCCATTGCTCCATTGCACTGATATTCACATAAATCAGGTCTGTTGGATATTCCTGTCTTTCCGTATTTATCATCATAGCCGCATTGTTTAAAAGCATTTCCGACTATTTCTGTAATCTGGTCTAAAATTTTTTTCATAAAAAATATTCCTCCGTTGGTTATGTTCCATTATACTTTTCATATTTACGGTTGTAAAGAAATTTTAACGTTAAAACAGCTATGAGAGGATTCCGGTAATCCCAGATAAACTCATAGCTGTCATTAGAAATTCTTAATTATTCCATAACAATTAAATTGTTGCTATATCAATCGGTGTCATTGACTGTGTTGCCTGACATTCAAGACTTGTAAGCAATGCATTGGCTGTATCAAGTGATGTAAGAACGTTTACACCGGTCTCGATTGCATGTCTTCTGATAATGAAACCATCGTGGCTCTTTTCAATACCGTTCTCAGGTATATCGATGACAAGGTCAATCTTGTGGTCAAGAATAAGGTCAAGAAGTGTTGGTGATTCCTGTTCAACCTTATTGATCTTAATTGCCTCAACGCCGTTTTCATTGAAATAACGTGCTGTACCTCTTGTCGCATAAATTGTATATCCAAGAGCTGCAAAACGTTTTGCAACCGAAAGAGCATCTTTCTGCTCATGGTCATTAACTGTCATAATCATCTGTTTATGTTTTGGAAGATTAACGCCTGCACCTACAAAGGCTTTGTATAATGCTTCGTTAAAATCTTTTGCTATACCAAGACATTCACCTGTCGATTTCATTTCCGGTCCAAGGCTGATATCAGCGCCACGAATCTTTTCAAATGAGAATACAGGCATCTTGATTGCAATGTAGTCTGCTTTTTTCTGAAGTCCTGGTGTATAGCCAAGACCTTTGATTGTATTACCGATAATAACCTGTGTAGCAAGTTTTACAATAGGAATACCTGTAACTTTGCTTATATATGGAACAGTTCTTGAAGAACGTGGATTAACCTCTATTACATATACCTGGTCATTGTATACGATAAACTGGATATTAATAAGACCTTTTACATGTAAAGCTCTTGCAAGCTTAATTGTATAATCTTCAAGCATATCCACAATTTTCTGTGAAATACTCTGGGCAGGATATACTGAAATACTGTCTCCTGAATGGATACCGGCTCTTTCAATATGCTCCATAATACCAGGAATTAAAATATCTTCTCCGTCACAAACGGCATCAACTTCAATTTCCTTACCCATAAGGTATTTATCAACAAGGATTGGATGTTCCTGAACCTGTCTGTTAATGATTTCCATAAATTCAACAATATCTTTGTCGCTTATGGCAATCTGCATACCCTGTCCGCCAAGGACATAGGAAGGTCTTACAAGAACAGGATAACCTAATTCATTAGCTGCCTCAAGAGCTTCTTCTGTAGTAAAAACTGTCTTTCCTGCTGCTCTTGGAATTCCTGTCTGTTCAAGAATTTCATCAAAAAGTTCTCTGTCTTCCGCCGCATCAACATCTTCTGCGCTTGTACCGAGGATTGGAACGCCCATTTCCATTAATGCTTTTGTGAGCTTAATGGCTGTCTGTCCACCGAACTGTACAACAGCTCCGTCCGGATGTTCAAGTTCAACAATGCTTTCAACATCTTCAGGTGTCAATGGTTCAAAATAAAGTTTGTCAGCTATATCAAAGTCGGTACTTACTGTTTCAGGGTTATTATTGATAATGATAGTCTCATATCCTTCAGCCTTGAATGCCCATGTACTGTGAACCGAACAATAGTCAAATTCGATACCCTGTCCGATTCTTATAGGACCTGAACCGAGTACGAGGACTTTTTTCTCAGGCTTAGTCTCAATAACTTCATTTTCTGAACTGTAGCATGAATAATAGTAAGGTGTTGAAGCCTCAAATTCGGCAGCACAGGTATCAACCATCTTAAATGCCGCATGAATACCATATTCATCCCTTAAAGCCTTAACTTCTTTTTCTGTCCTGCCTGTAAGTCTTCCGATAACAACGTCAGGGAATTCAATTCTCTTTGCTTCAGCAAGAAGTTCTTTGGTAAGTTCTTCTGTCTTGAGACGGTTTTCCATTTCAACGATAATGTGGAATTTGTCGATAAACCACTTATCAATCATGGTAATATCATGGATTGTATCGTAAGAAATACCTCTTCTTAAAGCCTCCGCAACAACATACATACGCTTATCGTCAATATTGTGAAGAAGTTCTATAATGTCATCATCAGAATATGATGAGTAGTCGTCGTTCATAAGTGAATCAACGTGCTGTTCAAGTGAACGGATAGCCTTCATAAGTGCGCCTTCAAAGTTAGTGCAGATACTCATGACCTCACCGGTTGCCTTCATCTGTGTCGTAAGCTTTCTTGAAGCAGTAATAAATTTATCAAAAGGAAGTCTTGGGATCTTAACTACGCAATAGTCAAGAGCAGGCTCAAAACTTGCAAATGTCTTATGTGTAATTGCATTAGGTATCTCATCAAGGTTATAGCCGAGTGCTATCTTAGCCGCAACCTTGGCAATAGGGTAACCTGTTGCTTTGGAAGCAAGGGCTGATGAACGGCTTACACGAGGATTAACTTCGATAACGCAATATTCAAAACTTGTTGGATGAAGTGCAAACTGTACATTACATCCGCCTGTTATTTTAAGTTCGTCAATAATATTAAGAGCTGATGAACGAAGCATCTGGTATTCCTTATCAGACAGTGTCTGTGAAGGTGCAACTACAATACTGTCACCTGTGTGTACTCCGACAGGGTCAATATTTTCCATATTACATACTGTAATACAGGTTCCGTTGGCATCACGCATTACTTCGTATTCGATTTCCTTCCAGCCAGCGATACATCTTTCAACAAGTACCTGGCCTACACGGCTTAATCTTAAACCATTGGAAAGAATGTCGATAAGTTCTTCTTCATCCTTAGCGATACCACCGCCGCTTCCACCGAGTGTATATGCAGGGCGGAGAACTACAGGGTAACCAATCTGGTTGGCAAAAGCAATACCGTCTTCAACGTTCTCAACAACAAGAGAAGGTGCACAAGGCTCTCCGATTTTTTCCATTGTTGTCTTAAATTCAAGTCTGTCTTCTGCCTTCTTGATTGTCTCAGCGGTTGTACCGATTAATTTAACATTATGTTCTTCAAGGAAACCTGTCTCAGCAATTTCCATTGCAAGGTTAAGACCTGCCTGTCCACCGAGTGTAGGAAGAATACTGTCCGGTTTCTCCTTGAGAATAATCTGCTCAAGTGAATGAACTGTCAATGGCTCAATGTAGACTTCATCAGCAATATTTTTATCAGTCATGATTGTGGCAGGGTTAGAGTTCACAAGAACAACCTCCATGCCTTCTTCTTTAAGAGAACGACATGCCTGTGTTCCCGCATAGTCAAATTCGGCAGCCTGACCGATTACAATAGGACCCGAACCGATTACTAATACTTTTTTTATGTCTTTATTCTTTGGCATAATTAATCCCTGCCTTTCTTCATCATATTCATGAATCTGTCAAAAAGATAATCCGAATCCTTAGGGCCTGCACAGGCTTCCGGATGGAACTGGACTGTAAAGATGTTCTTGCCTACATATTCAAGACCTTCATTGGTCTTGTCATTAACATTGATAAATGCAGGTCTTGCAATCTTATCATCAAGTGTATCCATATCAACAACATATCCATGGTTCTGTGATGAGATATATACCTTACCGGTCTGAAGATCCTTAACCGGATGATTAGCTCCTCTGTGTCCGTATTTCATCTTATGTGTATCAGCGCCTGTGGCAAGTGCCATAAGCTGATGTCCGAGACAAATTGCAAAAATAGGAACATCCGAATCATATAATTTCTTGATTTCCTTAATAATAGAAACACATTCCTTAGGGTCTCCAGGACCATTGGAAAGCATTATTCCGTCAGGATTAGCTGCAAGGATTTCTTCCGCTGTGGTTAAAGCAGGATAAACAGTTACCTCACAGCCTCTCTTATTAAGGGATCTTGCAATATTTCTCTTGGCACCGAAATCCATAAGTGCAACCTTAAATCCATCACCGGGAAGTACATATTTCTCTTCACAGGTTACTTTTTCAACAACCTTGCCTGTAGTATATTCTTTTAATTTAGGGAGAATCTCATCAAGATTATAATTCTCATTAGTGGTAATCATTCCGTTCATAGTACCCTTTTCCCTGAGAATCTTGGTAAGAGCACGGGTATCAATACCTGCAATACCCGGAATGTTATTTTCTTTAAGAAAATTTTGTATGGAATCTTCACTACGGAAGTTACTTGGAACACGTGAAAGTTCTCGGACAATAAAACCGTCAGGCCATGGTCTGCCTGATTCCTCATCAGCATGGCAAATACCATAATTGCCAATTAATGGATATGTCATAACTACTGCCTGTCCGGCATATGATGGATCTGTAAGAACCTCTAAATATCCTGTCATTGAGGTATTAAAAACAATTTCACTGATTACTTCTCTCTCAGCTCCAATGCTTGTACCTTCAAAGACATTTCCGTCACTTAGAATCAAAAATGCTTTCATCTTCACACCTTCAAACCTTTCACATGTATTATTTATTTAGGCAAAAAAAAAACAACTAAACATACTGATAGCGCTTTTTTTCTTCAAATTGTAGAAATTTTACCATAAAATCCGGCTGATTTCAAGATGCAAATTGTACTCAACAAATATTTTTTTCATCATATAATATCATGTAAGCATCGATGCTGCCATTTGTGATTAATTTTGCATTGCAGCAATATGAATTATAATATCCGGAAAGGTTAAAATTATGCTTAATAAAAATGATGAAACCGGCTTTTTAAAGGTTAATATCACAAATGAAGAAGGAATTCCCATTGATGCAACCGTCAGCATCTACGAAGGTACGGATGAAGAAAACCCTGTTGACGTTGTAGAAACCAATTCCATAGGTCAGACAGAACAAATCGAACTGCCGGCTCCGCCTCAGAGCTTCAGCGAAACTCCCGGCATTATCATACCTTACGCTATGTATAATATTGTAGCTTCTGCTCCGGGCTTTGCCCCGGTTTCCATTACCGGTTCAAATATTTTCTCCGGAATATTATCAATCCAAAATATTATTCTTACGGGAATTCCCGGCAATTATAATATCGGTCCCAATACACTAATCGGCAACTATCCTCCAAAAATTCCCGAGGCTGAGATAAAACCCATTGAAAACACCGGTGAAATTGTTCTTGACCGTGTTGTGGTTCCCGAAACCATTGTTGTCCATGACGGTGTCCCATCCGACTCAACCGCAACGGACTACTACGTTCCATTTGCCGATTATATAAAAAACGTTGCCAGCAGTGAAATATACCCTACATGGCCAAAAGAAACCATCAAAGCCAATGTGATTGCCATAATTTCTTTTACCTTGAACCGTGTATATACCGAATGGTACCGCAATAAAGGTTATTATTTTACCATTACATCTTCTACCGCTTTTGACCATAAGTGGATTAATAAGCGTAATATTTTCGACACCATCTCCAATGTTGTTGATGAATATTTCTCAAATTATGTATCCCGTCCCGATGTCAAGCAGCCAATCCTCACCCAATACTGCGACGGCAAAAGGACTACCTGCAGCGGTCTCAGCCAGTGGGGTTCCAAGTCTCTTGGGGATGACGGCAAAACCGCTCTCCAGATTCTTCGTAATTACTACGGCAGCGACATATATATAAACACTGCCGAAATAATCGAGGGCATCCCTGTCTCATATCCCGGATACACCCTTGAAATCGGTTCATACGGTCCTCCTGTCACCACCATTCAGGAACAGCTTTCCCTCATCCGCCGTACCTACAGCAACATACCTCCTCTTGCTGTTGACGGAATCTACGGTAAGGACACAGCAGCTTCCGTCAGCAAATTCCAGGAGACCTTCAACATGCCCGTTACCGGCACCGTCGATTATGCCACATGGTATAAAATATCCCAGCTATATGTGGCACTGGCAAAATTGGCATAGATTCACACAGTTATCTAATCCGTATGTTTTCGGCTGTCAAGATACTCTTCTGCCATATTTACAATAATACCAAATCCGTAAATCAGTGCTGTTCTAAAAAGAATAGCAATCATCTGACATATTATACCTGCAGTTTTCAATGTTCCGTAGTTGTAAATAGATATTGCTGATTCAAAATTTCTATACAGTGAAATATCGTGGCTCAGACTGATTGCTATGCAAACTACAAACAATACAAATCCAACCAGACAATATACGACTGCAATACCTTTGATAAGACTACTTACTCTAAACTTTTTCTTCATAATGCTACCTCCAATTTGTTAAAAAATAATGCGGGACAGAAGCCTGAGGGTTGTATTTTCCCTGCCCCATAATAATTATCTCATATTGTATGTCCCAAAAAAAGGACTCATCTTATATATTTTTATATGGCAAATTGATATTCATATATGATATAATTTACTATAAATTATAATTTTAAAGGAGGACAAAAGATGTTAATTAACTGGCTTATCATGGGTTATTTTCTGATTCTTTTTGGTGAAAGAATCCAGAGTCTCATACGTTCATTTGCGGATAAAAATCTTTCCATGTGGGGAGATGGGTTCAGCCGGTATGTAAACGGCATCTGTATTCTGTCGCTTGCAGCATCCGTTATTTTATTATTTACAATCAACAGAGATTTCCTTAAGGCACTTCTGTCAGACGGAACGCAGGTTAATGCAAAGATGATATGTATTACAATCGGCGTGATTCTGGTCTCAGGAATGGTGCATACCGAATATACAATCCCCGGAATACAATTTGCCTCATACGGATTTCTGATAGCCGCACTTGTCATCAGAACAGCTAAAAATAATGCAATGGCAAATGACAGCATATTACTATGGCTTTCACTTGTGTATCTCATATTTTTTTCTATGGCTATTCCGGTTGTATATAAATCACATATTGAATATGCCGGATTATTCCACATAATAGAGGCAGTCGTATCACTTGTGCTTGTCGCTGCTTTTGCATATATGGCATACAGGGTATTCAATAATGATGCAGTTAATCTTTTTATGCTTCTGCCAATTATCATAGCCGTTATAGGCGACGCAGTTATTCTTTCATTGAGATGGAAAGAACAGGTTAATACATTTGTTCTTATATTTATTATTGCATCGGCTGTCATGTGGCTGGCAGGATTTATTAAGAGTAGGATGTAAGGGCAAGATATATTTACTGTCCGTGGGGCACTTCTATAGGAATAACCGTTTTAGGAAGAAAGGGAAAATAACGTAAACGCATAATCTGGATCATTCTGAATAACTTATCATAGAGATCAAGATCAAAGTCATTCTTTATAATGGCAACGAGGCGGTCGGTGCCGCTGCGTAATCGGAATACCCTAATGCGATGTATATGTGTTCAAAACATGTAGCATCATTCAACATATGCAAGTACCCCTGGCACTCTCTTGAGAAGAGAGCTTGATTTCTGCTCCGATTCCGGATGCATCAAATCCATAGGACCCGGAATAATTGCATGTTCTATGACGTCGCTTGGAATAGAATCAAGGTAGGCTTTTCTGACTTGTACAAGGCGATAATAGTAATTCGCCTTGGTAATGTTATTTACCTGACATCATTCGTCTACGGACATGCCACTTGGACGATTCCGGTATTTATGAACCATTGTAACCAATTCACGAATGCGATAGTTGCGTACTGCTTGTGATGTTTGGGATTTCATTGCAACAATCCGGTTTTACTACTATATGAAATTACACTACTCTCAAACATTCTCAACGCGTGCAATCTCTGTACGCGTGTTTTACTACCATATGAAATCACACTACTCTCAAACGAGCTTCCCTGTAGCCTCTCTGAACAAGTGGTTTTACTACCATATGAAATTACACTACTCTCAAACCGTAGAAACAACAGGGCTTGAAGATACGGAGTTTTACTACCATATGAAATTACACTACTCTCAAACTAGTAAAGTTCGTCTGAAAGTCCCGGCTATGTTTTACTACCATATGAAATTACACTACTCTCAAACGCGGCTGGTGCTCTCTCTGCTCACGCCAGGGTTTTACTACCATATGAAATTACACTACTCTCAAACTACCATGTACTGCGTTGTAGCTTGCAATAGGTTTTACTACCATATGAAATTACACTACTCTCAAACTGATTAGCAATAGCAACTATAGATTGTATTGTTTTACTACCATATGAAATTACACTACTCTCAAACAATAGACTCTATTCCAATTATAAGGCTGTGGTTTTACTACCATATGAAATTACACTACTCTCAAACTAAATAACGGGGTAGGTTGAGTATTCATATGTTTTACTACCATATGAAATTACACTACTCTCAAACTATACCAAGCACTAATGTCATCTTGATTATGTTTTACTACCATATGAAATTACACTACTCTCAAACAATAGACTCTATTCCAATTATAAGGCTGTGGTTTTACTACCATATGAAATTACACTACTCTCAAACTAAATAACGGGGTAGGTTGAGTATTCATATGTTTTACTACCATATGAAATTACACTACTCTCAAACCATAGTATTCTGTAACCTCTAAATTTCCGAAGTTTTACTACCATATGAAATTACACTACTCTCAAACGCTATCTTCCGTTCGATTATACAAAGGGAGGTTTTACTACCATATGAAATTACACTACTCTCAAACCTCCTTTCTTAACTGTAGCACCGGATGTATGTTTTACTACCATATGAAATTACACTACTCTCAAACGAACAATGGTTTAATGATAACATTGACGTTGTTTTACTACCATATGAAATTACACTACTCTCAAACACAAATATTGCTTTATCGGTAAGTTTGCTTGTTTTACTACCATATGAAATTACACTACTCTCAAACACGACTTATAATCATCAGCATTGCTCACAGGTTTTACTACCATATGAAATTACACTACTCTCAAACATATTCGTCAGATTTATAAGTATCTTTCAGTTTTACTACCATATGAAATTACACTACTCTCAAACGATTAAGTATTTAGGTAAATCAAAGTTTGAGTTTTACTACCATATGAAATTACACTACTCTCAAACTATAAACAATATTAGTACCCTGTAACTCAAGTTTTACTACCATATGAAATTACACTACTCTCAAACCCTGTTTATAATTTAAAATAATTTTGGTATGTTTTACTACCATATGAAATTACACTACTCTCAAACTCTTTGGTACGGGTAAGTTCATCCAAAGCAGTTTTACTACCATATGAAATTACACTACTCTCAAACACACTTATTTTATATCTACTTATATTAAATGTTTTACTACCATATGAAATTACACTACTCTCAAACTAAATATGTATTTTATAATTAATAATATAAGTTTTACTACCATATGAAATTACACTACTCTCAAACGTACAGTACCAACGTACCCAAGAGCAGTAGGTTTTACTACCATATGAAATTACACTACTCTCAAACCAGGCTTCACATTTACCGGGCGGCGGATAAGTTTTACTACCATATGAAATTACACTACTCTCAAACTTGTCTGATATTCTTCGTAAATTGCATAATGTTTTACTACCATATGAAATTACACTACTCTCAAACCCTGCTGTTATGGTTACTAAGAAATTTCCAGTTTTACTACCATATGAAATTACACTACTCTCAAACTCCCCCATAGTGCATATTACTTTAATAATCGTTTTACTACCATATGAAATTACACTACTCTCAAACTCCAAGCATAATACACCAAAATCCATAAAAGTTTTACTACCATATGAAATTACACTACTCTCAAACTGATAAAGGGAAAATATGGGTGCAGCCACTGTTTTACTACCATATGAAATTACACTACTCTCAAACCAGTATCATATTGAATATCATCTACAAGTCGTTTTACTACCATATGAAATTACACTACTCTCAAACTAACCTGTCGGCATTATCGGTGTAACCTTAGTTTTACTACCATATGAAATTACACTACTCTCAAACTACAGGTACACAGAATAATACACAGTCGGGGTTTTACTACCATATGAAATTACACTACTCTCAAACTTGTTCTGTCTGATATTTAGCAACAGTCCTGTTTTACTACCATATGAAATTACACTACTCTCAAACAGGAATAACCTGCGATAACATCACTTATAAGTTTTACTACCATATGAAATTACACTACTCTCAAACTCGTCTGATACTCTTCATATATTGCGTAATCGTTTTACTACCATATGAAATTACACTACTCTCAAACATTAACACAGTCTTGAATACTCTCTACAGTGTTTTACTACCATATGAAATTACACTACTCTCAAACAAGCGTTCGGGTCAAAATTACCTTTTTTGTGTTTTACTACCATATGAAATTACACTACTCTCAAACTTATTAGTGATGAAAAAATACTTAGTATATGTTTTACTACCATATGAAATTACACTACTCTCAAACTAAATTATAACCTTGATTACGCAATATATGGTTTTACTACCATATGAAATTACACTACTCTCAAACTCTCAACACCAATCCCAACAAAAGATTTTAGGTTTTACTACCATATGAAATTACACTACTCTCAAACCCTCAAATCACATTTTTGATTTGGAATCAAGTATAATGTCCACTACTACATCGTAACTCATATGAAGTTCTTTTATTATTACATATTAAACGAAATTTCGCAATTATCTTTATCAATTATCTTTATCTGTGTATAATTAGCAATAAAATCTGGTTGCCTGTTTTCAACTAAAAAAATATTAATTTTATTATATTCTGCGAACTCATATATTTTTTCTATTTCATAATTATCAAAAAATGTATTCAAATTAATAAATATAAAATAATTAATCCCGAATAGTAAACTAAATGCTCTCATATACTCTACTATTTTTTCAATCTGGTCATTATATTTTTCTACAATTTTTACATCCAACATTTTTAAAATATCAGCCAATTCTATTTTTTCTTTATATGTAAGGTCAAAATCAAAATTGTCTGCTATATGTAAAAAGAAACCCTCAATATTTTGAAACAACATGTTGTTATCAATTAACAAATCAGTTTCATTTACTTCTTCTCTCATTTTATCATACAACCTGCCAATAAGTTTTTTTGAATTAATTTCTATTTCCATTGGATTTATAATCAAATCAATTTTTTCCCACGCTTTAATAACCTTATTGTTCTCAGAAAATATAAATATTTCTTCTTTATCAATAAGGCTGTGTCTTAGCTGACTAACTATTGTTCTAAATGTTTTAGCATTTTCAACGACTAAGATTCCTCTGTCATTCTCATTTAATTCAAAGGTAAAATTATAATCAACATGTGCTATTCTCATAAAATTATTAACCTTTTATCACTATCAATTATATTTGATTTAAACTCTCCAGTAATAGTTTCCATCTTTTGAAATTGTTTTTCAGTTAATGTCAATACTTGTACAAGTCCATCCGGCGGTCGGTTTTTTCTTACATTATACACTACCGCATCAGAAACTGTCTGATTCAGAGCCAGTTTGGTATAAACTGACTCCTGAATCATTATAAAACCATTTTTTATTAAATACTTTCTAAACTGTGCATAATCCCTTTTATTTGCAGTTGTCAATGTCGGCAAATCAAAAAAAACTAAAATCCTCATATACCTATAATTCATCCTTGTAAAACCTTATCAGCGAAATATCGTTTTCATTAATTGCATCAAATACACTCTTGCAATATATTTTAATAGCATTATTTATATAATTATTTTTTCCATCTATTACAACTTCCTGATTAAGCAGGTCAACCATATAGATTTTTTCTTCATGTTCAAATTTTTCGGGCATGAGTTTTACAACTCTTTTATCAACCAAAATTCTAAATGGTTCCATTAAATCCGAACCCAAATTAAATTGATTAAACATATTATCGTGAAATAATGCAAGCTGGGTTATGTACCCATTAGCAACAATCTCTCTGTTAAATGCAGATAGCAACAATCCATAACCATAGTTTAATGCTGCATTTATAGAATCTTCTGAAGTTCTTGTAAATTTAACACCGAATATAGCATTAAAATATACCTTTGCAGCATGTCCTTCTCTGTTAGTACGGTCTCCAATTTCCACTTGTTCTACATACTCATCTAACATTTTATATTCTATCTTGTTTAGTTTCTTCAAGAAATCTCTTTGTTTTCTTATTTTTTCAGTAACAATTTCTGTCCATACATCTGTTTTAACCTCTTTAGACCATGCAATCTGCTTTCTAATTTTTGCACTTGTGTCATGACTTCCATAATATGGTATAAGCTCTGATGAAGGATTTCTTTTCTCATCGCAAAATATTACTTTAATTTTTCTTTTAGTCAATTCACTTAATAATGAAGCAGTAAGAGAGACCGCTGTTGATTCAACAATAAGTATTGAAATCTCACTTAAATGAACTTTCACTATTTCTTCCTGCCTCACTATCAAGTAATCTAATTTGTAATCCAGCTTTGCACTTTTGGAAATTACTACAATACGCCAACTCATATTGTTAAAAGGTCTATTACATTTTCATAAAGACCTGTTGGTGACTGATTAATAAGTTTAATCTCCTTACATGAAGTAACATTCTTACTTATTTGTATTTTACCCATACTTTCGCCTTCACCTATTACTTTTGCATTTGTTACTCCATATTTGCATTTAAATAAATTTAATATTTGCATCAAAAACAAACTCTGTTCTTCCAATGATAGATTAATATATTTTTCTCTTGCATTTACCAGCTTTTCAACCGGATTTGCTGGTCTTTTACTATATATTTTATTCTTCAATTTACTTATAAATAATTCATATATATGCTCATTCTGGCTATGTGTAATACCTCTGTATTCATCAATTTGTAGTACAGTTTTTTTATCTGTTCTCATATTGCTATCACTCTCGTACTTTTCTAATTTTTTAATATATTCTGCATCTGCATTACTGACACATAACTGCACCGCTCCTTGCAAAAGAAGCTGTTTTCCTGTACTACCATTCAAATTCATAAGGAATCCGTTTATTGACAATAATGAGCCTTTCTTAATAATAGGTAGTACTATACGAGGATTTTTCAATTTATATCGTGTAGCACAATACTCTTCTAACTTTTCATTACCTTTTTGAAACTTTTCTTTTAAATAAATCGGAACTGCTTCTATTGTTCTTATCAACTTACCACTTTTATCTTTAGATTCAACTAACATAAAATGCGAAGATTTAACCGAATCATATCCTCCATATTTATTGACATCCATATGAGCCTTTGCAGGTACCATAATTTCAGCTTTCTCATTATCATGCGGTGCTTTTATTAATTGCTGATTAAACAACAGACCTTTATCACAATACGAATACCTTGTGTACAGAATATCATTTTTACTAAGCATAGAATTTACGGTCTTCAATGTTCCTTCTTTGCCACTCTTCCACACAATATTTCCATCATTTAATAAATCCTTTTTGAATATATCATTCAGACTATAATTACGGTTATTACTATTTTTTTTAATCCATTTATATGGATTATTAGTAAACTTAGTATTATACACATTGCCAACAACAATATTCAGATAAGCGTCTTTTGCATGATGATAGTCGTTAATTGACCTTACCTTTATGTCTTCAACATAATCTCTCTCTCCGGTTTTATCATTCTTATGATTTTTAAAATCGGCTGTTATACCAGCCTTAACATATACAATTTCTGTTTTCTCATAAATTCTCTTTAACAGAGTTGCCACAACCTTTGAGGACTGTCTTGTTTCAACTAATTGTCTGTTAATAAACCCTGCAAGTTCATCATCAGTAAACGGCTCTGTTCTAGTCAGCCTATTAAACTTCTTTTCTGATATCAGACCTTTATCTTTCAAATATTTCCATTTATCATACATTCTCGTTTGTATCTTAGTTGATATCATTCCATCGGATTTTTCTGCATTTGCACTTCTAGCAACAAGAACAAGATTATCTAAGCTGTCATCCTTTACCTTTGACTGAGGATATATATGATCTCTATCCCATATAGTAGCATTATCAAGTTGAGATAAATCTATTTTTGTTCCCGTATACATACACATTCCCATCTGCGTATAATACAAAAATAGTTTAATGCTTTTAAGTCTGCTATCAGTTATTTCTGTAAGTTCATTAATCCATTCCGTTTTACATTCTTTATCAATAGCTTTATAACATTCTATAAGTTTATCTTTTCTTGAATCTTTTTGTTTCTTTTCTTCTCCACCTCTCGCCATTTCAATAAATATTTTAGCAGGTGCCTTTCCCATCACTTTTTTAATATCTTCAATAATTTGTATTGTCTGCCAAACTGCTCTTTTTATTGCCGGAGATGCAACAATGTCTTTAACGAAATTATCATATGTGATGTCTCCCTGTATTTTATATCCTGCATTTTCTTCTTCAATACAATCAGAAAAAGTGTAATCATTTGAAGCAACTATCTGCATGAAGTTTTTACTTGTATTTCTTAATTCATTAATTACCGTAGTACATTCGCCGGTATCCTTATTCACTCCTTCCAGTTCTGTAAGTAATCTGTTTGAAAGTCGTCCCCATCCTTGTAGTTTAAGTGAAGAAATCTGTTTTAATTGTTCTTTTGTAATAACGTTACCATAGTTCTTTTCTATGACTCTTTGTAACATTTTTTTATCATCACCATAGATAGCAAGAAATCTGATAATTTCTTCTACCATTTGTTTGGTACTATAGACTTCGATATCATTTCCAAATATCTTTTTCATATCAATATACGAACTAAGTGAAGTTGTAAGTATATTATCAACTCCTGTTATATCTTCTTTTGAAACATCATAACCAAAGCTTTTAATATATTCTGCAATCCGCTTTTTTGAAACTCTCTTCTCTTTTTTGAATAAATCATTATATATTCCATCCCTCAATTTATCCGGTAATGGATTTCCTTTCAACTTGATATTATTAAGTTCGTTCCTCACTGCATATTCTGAATAAAGCAATGAATATTTAGGTAATACATCCTCACGGTGAAGATATGTACACTTATTGGTCATTCGTCTTATAAACTTCTCCGCTGATTTATCTATATCTACAACTTCATTAAAATTCCATGGAGTAATTTTTTCTCCCTCATATCCATCATTTCTTACCATCCAGCAATTTTCACCTTTTGCAGTGTTAAGTGGACCAACGTAGTATGGAATTCTGAATTCAAACAATTTAATTATTTTTTCACTTGCAGTTAAATTACAGCTGTCATCAACCTCACACAAAAACGGCAAATATTTTTGTGCATTTTCCAATATACACTCTAATTCCACTTTATTAACCTGATATGGTATAACACCATTATCTTTTGATACCTGTTTTGGTAAAAAGGTTTTATTATCCATATCCGATTTTATTTTTATTACATTTTCATCGTCTTCAGGCATTTTTTTCAACAATCCATTTATTGTTTTATACAAATCTTCCTGCGTACATTTTTTATTTACTTTCTTATTTTTTTTATATGTTCCTACATACGCACAATAATTATTGATTTTATCAGATGTAAAAAATTCATCATACACCTTTTTCCCACAATATTGCTTTATAAGATTCTTTAATCTGATTAAATCTTCATGATGTTTTTCATATTTTTTTACTTTAGCAATACTAATAAAGGATTTTCCGTTGTACGCTCCACCATCTAATATTTCTGAAAGAATTGTCCAATTATATACAGCCTGACATATATCTAACACTCCTGTTTTTTCTTGTATCTCATCCTCCAATGTAAGCCTTGTTTCATCATATTTTGCACTTGCAAAGCTTATTTTATTGTTTTCAATCTCTTCCAATTCTGCCGAATCAAATATTGTACTTATTTTACAATTCAATCCAATTATTAATTTAATTATTTCTGCAAATTGTTTAGAGCCGTCTATACCACATAAATCCAATAATTTTTTTGATTTCTCTGTTCTCGATAGTGAAGTATTTTTCAATATTTCCTCAAACTTATTTTTATCTACCTCATCTAAATCAAATCCAAACTCATCATTCATACATACTCTAAAGGTATTAAAGGTTGTATCAAAAGACGTTATATTAGTTATATTACTATCAAATAAAAAATGTCCTCTGTTTTTCATCATGTGATGTATTGCTAAATACACAAGTCTTACATCGTATTCTTTTTCTCCCATTATCAAGTCTCTTCTTAAATGATAAATAGTCTTAAAATCCTTGTGGTAATCAGCATCTTGATAATAACTGTCATTAAAAATTGTATTGCTTTGATTTTCTTTTTTATCCCCTGGATAAAATGCACTATCTTTCAATCTATCAAAAAATTTATTATCCACTTTTGCTATTTCTTCTCTGAAAATTTCCTGTAATAATTCAATCCTTTGATTCCTTCTCTGTAATCGTCTCCTGTTAGTCCTTGCACTTCTTCTTTCAGCAGCAGTCTTTCCCTCCTCAAATAATCTTACGCCCCACATAGACTTACCTTTTTTTCTTAGAATATTGTACTTGGTGTCTGTTACTGCCCAACCAACTGAATTAGTTCCTATATCTAAACCTACATAATAATCGTTTATATTCATATCTGCTTTTCTCCTTATATATTTTTATTTTATATTGACATTTTAGTAAAAAATTTTTATTTTATATTGACATTTTAGTAGAAAATCTTTATCATATAACTATCTCAGATGAATTACTACCATATGAGATTACACTACAAGTTCAAATAAAAATTTATTCAAATCCTTTCGCTGCATTGTGCAGGAAATTTAATTAAGACTTCTTATTGTAAGTCTTTTTTTATTTTCAGCATTACCATCACCTCCACTTTATAGATTTTCACATCAAAAATGCCACCTGCACCAAAGTACAAGTGACATCTTTCTATCTTATCTTAATATGTCTCCCTAGATTATACTCCGGTGCTATATTCTGTATATCAGCTAAAATTCCTCATTAGTAAACACTATGGGAATATTATACCAATAATTGTATTTTTTTACAAGCAATTTTTGTATGTATTCTGTATTCTATATCCAGCCAACCATTCTCCAACGTGCTCTAATCTCTCATCCCATCCTGCAGCTTACAGGCCTACCGCATCCACTCCGTGAACAGCTTCTTCATGGGTGAACTTTTCATATTCAAGCTGGCTTATAAGTTCATCTCTTGACATTGGCACCGATTCCATGTAGGATTGCGCTTTAATGACAGCCTGTGCCATCCAGTCGCCACCACAGTTATCTATAGCATACCGGACTTCATCAGATGTGAATTCTTCGTATTCAAGTTGTTCCATAAGACCAAGTTTAGAAAATCCCATATTGCTTCCCAGGTAAGACTTGGCAGACATAAGTGCCTGTTTTTTCCAGTCGGCACCGCAATTGTCAAGGGCGTACTGTATCTGATTTGCATCATATCCCTCATATTCAAGCTGACCTTTGAGACTTTCTTTTGAAAAACCACCCATATCCAGATAACTTTTTGCACTCTTTAGTGCATTAGATTCGCCGGCCGATACATTAGAGGCAGGAGTTGTAGGCTGGGCAGCAGGTTTGGTAGCTGGTGGTGCAGGTTGTTCTGCAGGCTGCTTTGCAGGCTGTTCTGCAGGTTGCTCTACAGGCTGTTTTGCGGGTTGGTTTACGGGCTCATTGGGCGTATTCTGATTGCCATTGATCAGATTAATCTTATCAACGTATACAGCCGGAATTGATATGGTCTGTCCGAGAACCGATTCATACTGGAAAATGCCTACTGACGTTCCATAAATTTCAATATTATCATCTTCAAGAATACGGCTTGTTGTTATTTCCGGATCATAGCCTATAAGAATCATCTTATCGTAGTCTCCGTCAACGGCAAGGCGGATCTGGTTCTCATCATCCCCTTCCATAAGCTGGACAACCTCTCCTGTAAAATATACAAGTTTTCCCTCATAATCCTTTGGATTACGGGAAATGTTATCGAATGTAATTCCTGTCTTATAATCACTATCGCTGTATGTCTGTCTCTCAGAAGATTCGGTTATATCTTCTGCCGTTGTAGAATACTCAGTCTTATTCTTTTTGTGTGTTGTTGTCTCCTCTTCAGATTCATTAAAAGTTGCTGTTTTGCCACATGCCCATAACATGCAGCATGCAATAATCGTTAATAACGCTACTGACAATTTCTTCATAATAGTTACCTCCATAATAAAATTGATGTTGCTCCCACCAGCCCCTTGATTTATTCATATTTTATCATTTTTATCTGTCCCAAAAAAAGGACTGGCAAATCTGAGGTAATACGCAAAGTTACAGTATAGGAAAAAGTGTGAATACATGTTATAATACCGGTAGTTAGTCTTAAAAGGAGATGAAAACAATAAAAAAGAAATTCAGAATTACATTTAATGCACCGGTAGTATTAGGTTTAATTTTTATATGTTTTGCGGCAACACTACTGGGAGAAATTACAAAGGGTAGAAGCACAGCATTATTTTTTATGACATATCACTCATCATTATTAAATCCTCTGACATATATAAGGTTTATAACACATGTTTTTGGGCATGCGGGCTGGGAGCATTTTATCGGTAATGCGACATATCTTTTATTATTAGGACCGGTATTAGAGGAAAAATACAAATCCAGAACATTAATTGAAATAATAATCATTACGGCACTGGTTACCGGTATTATCAACTATATCTTTTTCCCTAATATTGCACTATGCGGAGCCAGCGGAATTGTCTTTGCCTTCATTATTCTGGCTTCATTTACCGGATTTAAAGGTGGTGAAATTCCTCTGACATTTATTCTTGTTGCCACCATATATATAGGCCAGCAAATATATAACGGAATTACAGTTAATGATAATGTATCGCAAATGGCTCATATTACCGGCGGACTGGTAGGTTCAATAACAGGATATATTCTTAACAAAAAAACAGTAACCCCGTAATTTACTGTCCTCACCTGCGTGGCAATATGTTCCAGACAAAGAAAACCGGGTCAGCTTTACGCCGACCCGGTCTTTATATTTAACGTTTCCTACACTTCATCCCTATAACTCTGCGGTTATGTACCTTAACCAAATATTGCCTCTGCAAGTTCCTGGATAGTCATTCCGATATTCTCTAAATCTGACTTATATAAAGTAACCGAAAGGAAGTATCCATTATCCTTTTTAATGGTTGCACTATATTGTGCATTTTCGTTTGGTGACTTGACTCCCTTGAAAGTTCTTTTATAGAACTCGACTGTACCATTAGGTGTGTCAAGTGTATCTTTTAACTTTTCAATCTTGTCATATTCGTATTCGCTTTTATCGACTTTCCATTCATCACCTTCTATACAGTGGTTTACCCATCCTTCTGCATATGGGGTTACCCACACAGAAGTGTCATCTGTTTTCATGACAAAGCAGTTCTCGTCAGTATACTTGTCATATACTTCAAATCCATCAACAAGGTTAACTTTTCCGATTACATTTCCATCGTAATCCTTAATTTCATATTTGCTCTTTTCGGATACATCTGAATCATCTTTTTTGTCATCCTTCTTTGTATCCTTTGAAGGCTTTTTGTCATCCTTCTTTGTATCTTCCTTTGAAGGTTTTTTATCATCTTTGTCAGAAGTGGTCTCTTCTTCAGCTTTCTTATCATCTGAAGCGTCTGCATCCTTAATTTCATTTGGAAGCTCAACCTTAGTCTTGCCGAAATCGGAGAATTCCAATGTAACGCTTGCTTCATTAATGCTTAATAAGTCTTTAACATTAACATCTTCTGTTGAAGATACTTCAAGCATCTTGCCGATGCAGCTCTTTAAATCAATTGAAATGGCTGTAATGGTGTCATTATCTCCGTCAATTGTTACTGTGATTGCCACATCTTCTAATAAATCAATAATTTTTGATATATCAAAATCTTCCTCTGAAACACTGCCTAAACCTGAAAGGCTGTTTTCGATAGCTGACTTGATATCATCTTCCTTATCGCCAAGAATTTTGTCAAAATCAAGCTTGGCTTCTACTGTGTAGATACCATTCTTTTCAGAAACTACATCTGCTGTTTTGATAAAATCTGTAATTGCTGTTACGTTACGTAAGCTTGCAATCACATCTGAAAGACTTGTATCTGACTCTTCCTTCATCCATTTTTCGTCATCAAAATCATATTCATAGACATACGCTGTGTTGCCTTCTTTAACAAGATAAGTCTTGAGTTCCTGGCTGTCTTCAGTAACATCAGGAATTTTTGCGTATGATTTTCCCTCTGCATAACCTGCTTCATCACAGATTTTAAGAGTTCCGTTTATACCTGCCTTAGCTGATGACTTAAGGTCTGATTCTTTAAGTTTGCCTTCTTTAATAGCTGACTCAATCATTTCTTCAGTCATTCCCTGCATAACAAGAGCCTGTTTTAAATCTAAATCAGCATCTAATTTTGCATCGAATGATACTGTGAAGTTTTCTAAACCTTTTTTGTTAGCTGCTACTGCTTTGACAAGGTCATCCGCACTCTTGCTGCCTTTTACCGTGTCTTCTGAAGATTGGTTCTCACCTGTGCCAACCTTCACTTTCTTGCTGCCACATGCTGCCATACCGAGTGTAAGTGCAATACACATCATGGCTACAAGAATTTTTTTAAATAATCCTTTTTTCATTTTGTCTGCTCCTTTAAAAATTTTAACTTTTAAGGTATTAATACCAAAGCACGCTCTGATTGTATCACGGAAAATTTTACTAATCAATATACGTTTTAGCGAAATAAAGTATTCTATTTACGAAAAAATAGCATTTATTCATAAAAAAACTGCAGAAGAAGGGTATTCCTCCTCTGCAGCCGACATCAGGTTGTTATATAAGTATTATATTTCAATTTTCTTAATTTTCTTTCCATATCCACGGCATTATCAAGATTTTTGTATGCACCTACCTGCACTTTATAGAGGTCATCCTGATAAATAATAAATGCGGGATATCCCATATCTAACAATGGTTCCAAAAGTCTGTCCGCATTGTCACGGTTTCTGAAAGCCCCCACCTGGACACGGTATAATTTGTCACAGGTGCATCTGTTTCTTTCCCTGTCTTTTTCATATAATCCCTCGTACGGGTCTTTTATATTACCTTCATCCGGTGCAGTCAGTACATTATTGTCCTTCGACGCTGTGCCCGAACCTATGGTTTTTATTATTCCATCGGCTATCGCCGCCGCTATCCGGTCAAATTCATCATCAAACTTCTTATTATCATCATCGTTGTTGATAAAGCCTGTTTCAATAAGCACTGCCGGCATATTGGTACGTTTAAGCACCACAAGATTAGGTCTTTCTATAATGCCCAGATCTTTAAAGCCCAGATCCGTAAGATTATCCAGTATGTTTTCGGCGAGGCGTTCTTTCTCTCCGCCTTCACTGTAAATCAGCACCTGCACTCCGCTTGCGGCGTTGGGATTCTCTCCTGAATTTCTGTGAAATGATACAAAATAATCTGCTCCTGAATTATTGGCATCCGTTGCCTTTTTAAATGGAGTTTCATATATGTCGTTATCTCTTGTATAAAAAACATCCATGCCTTCATTTTTAAGGATATCTCCAACCGCCATGGCAAGCCTTAAGTTGTCGTCTTTTTCACGCCTTCCGTTATACACCGCTCCCGGGTCACTTCCGCCATGTCCTGCATCTAAAGCAATCAGCATAATATATACCTCTCTTTTTCATATGGTATATATTATGCCGGCAACGTCTTTATATTTACATTTTTTTAATTAAAATAACTGTAATTACCACACTTGCTATCGCTATCAGTGACATTATGGTTATTGTTAATGCTACTTTCTTTTTGTATTTTTTTGCAACTTTTTCGTCTATCATAAATTATTTTTCCTTTCATATTTTACAAATTCATATATAAGGTCAAAATATGTTCTTTCATCGCTGGATTCCGTAATAACAAATCCTTCATCTTCCAGATTAGGGAAGTACGAATCTGCGTCATAAGCATAATCTATCTTAGTAATGTGTGCTACGTCGCAAAGAGGAAGCATCTGCTTATATATGGAAGCACCGCCGATTACATATACGTCCTCATCGGCAAAATCTTTTGCCGCCTCAACGGCTTCTTCTATACTGTGAACCACAATAGCTCCGTCAACCTTGTAATTCATATCTTTTGTTATTACAATATTGGTTCTGTTCTTTAAAGGGCGTTTATTAGGAAAACTTTCAAGGGTCTTGCGTCCCATAATTACGGCTTTGCCCGTTGTGGTCTCCCTGAACCATTTCTGATCCTCAGGAATTCTTACAAGAAGTTCATTTTTGTATCCTATTGCCCAATTTTTGTCTACTGCTGCGATTAAATTCATAATATGTCCTTTCCTATATAGCTACAGGTATATTGGTAACCTGTGGTCCGGTTATATAATTATCTACCGATACGTCATCCCTTGTAAACTTGTAAAAATCTTTTACCTCGGGATTAAGATGGAACGTCGGTGCGTCATAACATTCTCTTGATATAAGTTCCTCCACAATAGGAATATGTCTGTCATATATGTGTGCATCTGCGATTACATGTACAAGTTCTCCCACCTGCATATCACATACCTGTGCCAGCATGTGCACAAGCACCGCATACTGTGCAACATTCCAGTTATTGGCTGTGAGAATGTCCTGTGACCTCTGGTTAAGAATTGCGTTAAGCGTAAGCCTGTCTTCACCTTTTTTCTGGGTAACGTTAAAAGTCATGCTGTAGGCACATGGATATAAATTCATCTCATGTAAATCCTGGTGCACATATATATTAGTCATTATCCTTCTGCTGAAAGGATTGTTCTTTAAATCATATATAACACGGTCTACCTGATCCATCATGCCTTCTTTATACCGGTGCTTTACACCAAGCTGATAACCGTATGCTTTGCCGATTGAGCCGTTCTCGTCCGCCCATGCATCCCATATATGGCTGTGAAGGTCATGGATATTGTTGGATTTTTTCTGCCATATCCATAACAATTCGTCTGTTGCACTCTTAAGCGCTGTTTTTCTTAATGTAACAAGCGGAAATTCCTTGCTGAGATCATATCTGTTTACAACACCGAATTTTTTGATTGTATAAGCAGGAGTTCCGTCCTCCCAGTGTGGTCTTACTTTTTCGCCCTCCGTACTTACACCGTTTTCAAGGATATCTTTACACATGTCTATAAAAACTTTATCTGCGTAGCTCATTATTTCCTCCTGTTACCGCACTATTTTACTTTATCATATATCTCCGTAGGAACATAAGCCTTGACTTCTATTCCTTCCGCAACATATTCCTCACTTATAAGCTGTCCGTATTTTCTTATAAGGGATATCTTGGAAGCCTCCGTATAAGAATATGTCTTTTCTATATATATTTTGCTTTCTCTTAAAACTTCTTCAATGGTATCTTTAAGTTCTGTCAGTCCAGCCCCGTGAAGAGCCGATATATTAACGGTCTTGTCGGCCTTAAAATCTTTAAGAACTTTATTGCCTGCAATTTCTATTTTGTTAAAAGCCGTTATTATAGGCTTATCGCCCGCTCCCAGTTTCTCAAGGGTATCATATACAACATACATCTGGGAATCCATTGCAGGATTGGAAGCATCCACGACATGAAGAATTATATCTGCATATACAGCTTCTTCAAGTGTACTTTTAAAAGCTTCCACAAGGTGATGAGGAAGTTTGCTTATAAATCCGACTGTATCCGTGAGAAGAATCTGCTGCCCGCTTTCAAGCTCCAGCCCTCTCGTTGTAGGGTCAAGTGTGGCAAAAAGCTTATTTTCCGCAAGTATTCCCGCACCCGTTAATGTATTAAGAAGTGTCGACTTACCTGCGTTAGTATATCCTACTATAGCGACCACCGGAATATTAGAACGGCTTCTCTGGCTTCTTGTAAGCTCACGGTGGGTTACAACCGCTTCAAGCTCATGCTTAAGCTGTCCTATTCTCTCATGGATAGTTCGCCTGTCCATCTCAAGCTTTGTCTCTCCGGGACCTCTTGTACCGATACCTCCGCCGAGTCTTGAAAGTGCGTTTCCAAATCCCGAAAGTCTTGAGGAACGATATCTCAACTGGGCAAGCTCAACCTGAATCTTACCCTCGTTGGTATTAGCCCTTGCTGCAAAAATATCGAGAATAAGAAGCGTTCTGTCCATGACTTTAATTTCAAGGGCATCGCTGAGATTGTTCATCTGTGCCGGAGAAAGTTCGTCATCACATATTATGCCTGTTGCATCATATTCTATTATCAGTTCTTTAATCTCATCTATCTTACCCTTGCCGATATAAGTGGCCGGATTGAAATTATCAAGATTCTGTATTACCCTTGCCACCGTTACAGCACCTGCAGTTGACGCAAGCTCGCAAAGCTCGTCAAGGGACTGTTCGGTATTTTCTCTGTCTGATTTTCTTACAGCTACAAGAATAACTCTTTCTTCCGCTTCTCTGTTATCAATCATAAAAATCTCCTGTTAAGATACCCTGGACTTCAAAAACGTATATTCTCTCAAAGCCTTTGTATCATCACTGTAATCCTTTACATAGCTTTCAAACAAATCCAGTGCCTTGCTGAAATCTCCGAGATATTCGTAGCATATTGCCTGATTGTAAAGCAGTGCTTTCTTAGTTTCTCCTTTAGCTGACTCAAGACCCTTACTTATATATTCCAGAGCCTCGGTATACTTAAATCTCTTGATAAGATATGCCCCGTACTGGTTATATGCTTCGCTGTTAGACGTATCTTTATTGATACAATCCATATAAAGGTCTTCCGCTTCCGAATATCTTTCCTGTGCTTCATAAGTAAGTGCAAGGTAAAAAGCTGCATCCTTCTCACCTGCGTCTATGGCCTTCTTAAGGAACTGTTCTGCCTGTGTGTAGTCCCCGAAAAGATAATATGTCTTGCCTATAAGAAAATCATCCGCATCTTTACTTGAAATGAGTCTTCTGAGATAAGATTCAGCCCTGTCTGTATAACCTGATGCCATAAATTCGTTATACATATTACAATATAAGGAATAACTGTTGTCACTGAGGGAAATAGCCTCTTCAAAATCAAGTGCCGCGTTATTCTCATTGCCCGTATGGATATATGCACAACCTCTTAAATAATATAAATCTGCCTTATCAGCCTTGCCGCATTCATCAATAAGTGTTGAATAATACTCTATTGCTTTATTGTATTCGCCGCTT